>ENA-OWPI01001712-OWPI01001712.1-marine-metagenome-genome-assembly--contig:-NODE-1712-length-23197-cov-11.145545_pt1 | contig 23197 bp, 16 predicted proteins | sample MGYA00238138_ERZ651775 | MGnify/ENA primary metagenome ERZ651775 (study PRJEB26906, sample SAMN06265043) | marine metagenome | isolation source: Helgoland LTER site | place: Germany:Helgoland, sampling...
ACATGCTTCTCCACGATATCGCGACACGCGCCGCCACTCAGCAACGCCTCTCTGAACAAACGCCACAACGGCAAAGGTTTATTCTTTTTCTCAAGCGCCGCGAGAACCTTTTGTAGTCTCTCGTGTTCCTCTTCCGTCAAGTATTCGGAGGACATGATGAGATCGCTTTTTTTATAACGCCAATATTTTTTTTTCAGTCAGTTGTTCTTGTGTGCTCACAAATTTTTTTATTCGAACAACAATTTCATTTATTCCTCTTTTCTTCATTATTCCTCCGTTCGTTAGGGGAGAGAGAGACTAAAACGCTTATTACGACTATGCCTAAACTCAAAAACGGGGAAATGGTGGTGGTCAAAGTAAATTTGACGATGATGATGCGCAAGAGTACTACTAATACTACTAATAATACTCATCTTTTGCGTCGTCGTTTACGTCGTCGGGAGGGTGTTTTGCTGAGCGCTGATTTGGAGGAAAAACGACCGCCACACGTTTTTTCCCTCGTGGGAGGAAAAAAGAGGGTGCCCACTTCGAGGAAGCAGAAGCAGAAGAAGTTTACGTCGTCGTCGCGCTTTGACGACGATGAAGATGCAGGATTCTTCGAAGGAGAACAACAACAACAACAACAACAACAACGAGAGCAGGGAACGGCGCTTTTTTCCTCTTTCGATGATATCCTCCAAGAGCACTCCGGGTCGATTGAAGACGCGTTCACATCCGAGACGCAGTTTCAACGGTATTCGTTCGAACGTGTGGAGCGAGAAGATAGGAAACTGGCGACGAATTTGCGCAGATCGGCGTCGACGTTTTACGTCGTCAGTTCTGTGTTGTTCGTGTTACGGAACGTGATCGTTCCAGCGAACGCGAATAGGAACGAGTTTTTGATTATTTTTGATGCGGTGTACACGTTCATTTGTTTGGCGTTTTTCGCGTCCAATCTGGCGGAAAAGGAGCGCATAGGAAAGAATAAAAGTTCGCGGTCGGCGTTGTTGTTCGGAAACGCCGCCGTGGCGGCGGCGGCGAATTTCGTGATTGCAGCTGCGACGATGGATATAGAGCAAATTGATGAAGTTTTGATTGAATCGGCTCCGCGATCGAAGGTGATCCTGTACGCGTTGCCGTCCATCGCGTTGGTGGCGTTTCAAGTTGGTTTGGAATTGTTCGGAAAAGACGACTCGGCGGAGAAGAAAGCGACGGAGGAGACGATCGTTCGCGCGGAGGATATTCAAGCGACGAAAGGGATAGATAAGAAGATATTAGGGGTTAAGAAGATAACCGTGAAATTGAAAAATATTGTCCCGAATTGGATCACGATGGGGAAGATTGCAAAACGAAGCGTGCGACCGCTCCAATTCGCCGGAGCGATTTTAGTGAACATCGATCTCCTCGAGAGAACGATGCTGGCGATTTCAACGGGAAAAAGCGACGCGTTCGTGTTATTTCACGGATCGTGGACGAGAGATTTAAGTTCATTCGGGTCGTACGCTTTCGTATTAGCGTCTGTGATGGTTTTCATCCAAACGTCCGCTGAAATTCAGATTGAAAGAGCGAAGAAATTGTACGTGGATGAATTCGAGTCGATAGAATCGCTCGAAGAGGTTAACAGAGACCCTTGAAAAAGAATCACACTACTGAGTATGTACAACAAAAGGAAGGAGACGATATTATTAGTAGCAACGAGAGATACTTCATTATTAGATACGCGCGCGCGATTATTATAACACAAATAATTCTTAAAACAACAATTCTCTTTCTATCCACAACAGAGGAAAGAACGTTTTACGAGACATACACAACAGTTATCATCATCATCATCATCATCTGTTGATCGCAATATTTTCTGTAGCCAAAGATACCTCGTGCACAGCTAACGCCAACCCGGGGAACAAATGCATCAAGTACGCCGCCAACAACGCCTTCCTCTCCGCTCTCGACGCGCGCTTGAGATTCGTTTTTTCTAAAAGTCCATCCGGCAACGAATCGATCGCCTCGCCAAAATTCCGGGCTTCCACTAATGCGTCAATCATCGCAATCATTTCTTTTTCGTTCGGCGGGTGTTCGTAGGCATTTCGACAGAATCGCAACAAATCGGCAAAGTTGTTCCCGTACGGTTTAACTCCAATAGCTTCAGTTTGGACGGTTGCTGCGGACGTGATCGTCGCCGAACTACCGATGTTGTTGGTAGGTTTCTTGTTGTTGTGCAGGTGGTCGCCGTTGACGTTACTCTTCATCTTCTTGCGATTCGAATTCGCGGCGTGGCTCAATACTCGCTCGAGAATTTTCGAATCGATTCTGCGTTGCCAGTCCGTGGAATCCATGTTTACTGCCATCAAAAGCGCCCCACGATCGCTACTGCCCGCAGAACTGCCTTGATGTAACATCGCCGACGTCGCGAGTTTATCTAAGACGCTCGTCAACGATTGGTTACCCGAGGATGCGCCGCGTTCGTGTAACACGCGCACGCGAAGCATGGTTTGTTGGTTATTCCACAACAGAGGGTGTGCACACACTTCCGAGGCAGTCGGTCGAACTTTCGGGTTCGGGTCTAACATGGCCGATAACAGGTGTCTCGATTCCACTTGACGCCGCGGGCTTAATCCAGGCGTTCGCATGAGAATTTGAAGATTTCGCTTCCCAGCGATGATGTCTTCGTCCGACGGTTGTTTGTTTGGATCCAAGCCAAACGGAGAGGATAAGCCGGTCAGCACGAAAAAGAAGCACACGCCCATGGCCCATATATCTGCGGCAGGCGTTAACGGTTTCCGTTGTAAAATCTCCGGCGCTCTTCCGGCGAGCAAAATGGACACCCCGTATTTGTTAAACGTGGACAAGGAATATTGATCGTGTTTCGACCCGTTCCTCGATTCTTTCGATAACTTGACGCCTAAACCAACGTCAGCGATTTTCACCTCGCCATTCGCCGTCACCAACAAGTTTTCTGGTTTCAGATCGTTGTGCGTGATGCATCCTTGTGGTTTGGAGGCGTCGTGGAGCCACTCGATGCCGCCGGCGACGCCTTTCAACAATCCGACGCGTTTGTCGATTCCTAAAGTTGCGTTTTGTCGACTGACGTGTTCGCGCAAAGATTCTGGACACAACTCTAACGCGATGAACACGTTTGAGTTTGTAATTCCCCAACAGTGGAAGAATGGTACTTTCGGCGATTGGTTCAACGCAGTCATCAATTCGACTTCGCGTTCGACTAATCGGACCAATTCTCGTCCTTTCTTTCCCGGAGGTCTGGCGATGCGTTTTACCGCGACCGCGTGTCTCGCGCGAGACGTGTGTCGCACGTAGCCTCTAAACACGTACGTGCCAGCAGAACCAACGCCGATAACCTCTTCTTCGTTGTAAATGATGGAATCGCCAACTTTACGCCACGTCGTCGCAGACGAATCTGCGCCGCTCGTGCTATTGTTATTGGTTTTTTCGTCGTTGAACTCGGACGAGCCGGCCGCTTCTCCGGCACCGTCGTCGTCTGGAATAGCAGACGCCCACACTCGAATCGCTTCTTCTTCTTCTTGCGTCATCGCTTCAAATACGCCCGAACTTCCAGCTTCGTCTTTGCTGTTGCTTTCAAAAACTGGACCGCGTACACCGACACCCGCCATGGCATCGAACCGGACGCGTTCTGTTCTTTGTCGCATAGAATTCAACGTCGCGAGATCTTGGGCTTTCTTCTTGTTACTTTCTTCTGCGCCTAACGAGGAACTTGCATTCGCCATTCTTTGTACTTGTTCGTGCTCCGCAGCGGTAATTTCCAAGGATTCGCGCAAAGTCGCGAGCATTTGCGCGGATTCCGGGGTGACCGATCCGCTTTGCCACGCAACTTTCGATGCCATGAAGTACGCCTTCAAACGCTTATCACCGCCTTCCAACGCATCTTCGGCTTCGAGTTCTTCCAGAGCAATTTTCGCTCTTCGCAAATCAATCTTATCTTCCTCGGCTGTGAATTTCGCCTCGGCTTCTTCGATGGCGAGTTTGATGTTTCGTTTCGATCTCGAAGCGATCGCATCCTCAACTCTTCGCAACGATTGCCATTTTTCCAGCACGATTGTCGCTTTGACGACTTCTTCTTCTAATTTCCACGGCCACGCCGAGGCTTTCGCTCTTCGAATCGCTTCTTCGAGTTTCATGACGTCCAATTCGGCGACGCCGCCAGAGGCTAAATCGCCGCCGCGTAAGTTCAACTCCAACGCTTCCACGAGACCGGCTTTGACGCCTTCCATCTCTTGCAACGCGGTCGTTCTCGACTGAACTCTGGAAACCAACGCGTTCAACTTCGCCGCACCTTCTTGCGTCAAAGGTAAACCCGAAGAGGCTAAATTTGTCGCGCGAAGTAACAAATTTTCTAAAGTTGGAATCGAATCGTACGTTCGCGACGCTTCGTCGGCTAAGGTTTTCCGCATATCGGATTCTAAAGCGATCGCTTCGAGCGCAAACTCGGCTAACTTAATCGCCGTTGCTAATTGCTCGCGTTCAGGAGAACTTTCTTTGACCATCACACCGTCTCGCTCTTTCGCGCTCGCTACGGACGAATCGTTACTCACAAACGGATCGGCATCGAACGACGACACCACCATTTTTTCTTTTCTTCCTTCGTCTTCATCATCATCATCGTCGTCGTCGTCGTCCGATTGACTGACATCCACGGATTCCGATGTGGCAGAAGACGACGACGACGACGAAGAAGAAGAGGTGGAAGAGGACGAGGTTGTCATTTCTTCGTCTTCTTCGTCGATGGAAAATTCGACGTCTTCATCGTCATCATCGCTGCTAAATGGGTCCGCTCGACGTTCCTCTCTCCGTTTGTTCCTCAGCATCTGTTTTCTTTTTCTTTCCTTGACCATTTTCGACAACTGCGCCTTTTCCTTCTCCAACTCTAAACTTTGCCGTAAAATCTTCCTCGCGCGTTCTAACGTCGCGACTAACCTCTGTTCGTCCATCGGCACCGCCACGCACTGCGATTTCAAAGCGTTCGCTAAACTTACTTCCTCCATCGCGAGCGCTTTCAAACGAACGTCGCGTAACATCTGCTCGCCGTCTTCGGCGACCGCTCCTACAGCTTGCGCCTCGCGAATGGCTTCCTCCAACGCGACGAGAGATCTTCCCGTCGGATCGTTCTTGGCCAACGCAAACGCGCGATCGACTTTCTTCTTCGCCTCGACGCGTTTGACGGACCGTCCGAGTAAAATGCGAGTTCGTTTTTCCATTCGTTGCTTCAAGTTTTCCTTCTCTTCCTTTTTCGGTTTCCCGGATTGCACGGCTTTGGCTAAAGAGTCGTCGAGCCAAATCGTTAATGCGACGAAAGGCACGTTCTTTTCCAACAACGTCTCCGCGCATTTGACCATCGCTTCGCCGTCGGATTCTGAGGCGTTATCGTTTCCAGGCGCGGCAAAGTGTATTAACACGACCATTTTCTTTTCACCTCGTTTGCGTTCACTCAACGCGTCTTTCGTGCCTTGATTCATCTCAACCACAACATCTTCTTCTTCTTCGTTTAACGCGTCCACCATGTTGTTCCCGTAACTCTCGAAATTAAACGGCGCGTCTGGCCACAACAAATCAAAACACTTTTTCAAATCGCTCCTACCTAAACCTTCGCTCGGTAACAAAACTGTCATCGTCTCGCCTTCTCTCCTCCCTTTTCCGCTCAAACCACTGGCGGCTCGTAAAGCGCTCGCGGACATCAGCGCTCCTCGCAGCGCCAACGCCACGGTGGGCGCCGACCACTCTTGCCAACTCTCCAGCGCGATTCGTAAATTTGACAATAAAGGATCGTTGCTATCGTCGATATCTATTTTCGTAACATCATCGATTTCACCACTCGTCATCTCTTTCTCCATGACCGATTTCCTCCCCATAGCCAGCTCTTTCCTCCCTCGAAACTTTCTCTCGTGCGCTCGAATAAACGGAATCGGCAAATGCATCGCCACGGACGGACTTTGCCCTCTCACCAACTTATTCGCTGGAAAACTCGTCACTTCGTTCACGATCGTATCCGAAACCTCTTGACTCGTCAACGTCGTCGACGTGGACGAACCTAAATGCCAGGCAAGAATAGCCTCGAGCGGATCCATCGTCGAATCTTTCGCCACCGGCGGCGGCGCCGACGACGTCGCGTCCGGGGCAAATACATCTTTCGCTTTCAAAGCTAAATCGTTCAGTGTCTTCGAAAATCCGAAGCCTCCTCCTCCTCCTCCTCCTCCGTTGTTGTTGTTGTTGTTTCGGCTTCGATTATATATATCCTGTTCTCCCGAAGAAGAAGAAGAAGAAAGTTTCTCGGAGGAAGAACCGCCACTGCTCGAGGAAGAAGAAGTCGTCCCATGAGTAGTGTTCCTTTTCCCGTTGTTGTTGATGTTGGGAACACCACCAACACCACCACCGTCTCCACCGTCTTTCGTCTCGTTGTTCTTCTCCCTCTCGTCGTCGTCGTAGTTGTTCTTATTACTACTGCTGCTCTTAAAAACGTTCTTCTTCCTGCGAATCCTCGTGTTCCTCGCCGTCGTTCTCTTTGACACCAACGAAGCCAAACCGCAACGTTGTTGTTCGCGATGAGAGACGAGCGCACGAGAGGACAAAGAAGAAGTATATGAAGAAGAAGAAGAAGAAGCCATCGTCTCGCTCTCTCTCTCACTCTCTCTCTTTCGTGCTCTTATTATTATTAGTAGTATTACAGAAAGCGCTGTCGTGTTAAAGAAGAAAGAGAGTCCAGAAGAGAGAAGAGAAAAAGTGTAATGACGTTTTCTAAAGCTTTTTTGAGACACCACCTGCGTGAAAAAAAAAAACAGAGGAGTTAAAAATCGCTTTTTCATCATGCAGAAAACACACCCGCCTGCCTGAAAAAATTTCATCCGACCAAAACTCACGATGGAGCTGTCAGCTGTGTAAAATCAAACCTTTTCTCTCTCCACTGTATCTGAGACGTTGCATGCGCAGGAGCATCGTCGGCTTTCACAGAGCGGCGTCAAAGTCTTTAGCACATACCACTACGAATACTACTCGCGACAAGAGTTTCACGGAAAACACGGGTTTCTTCTCTTTGTGTTTGCGGTGGTTCGCGTCTTCTTCTTCTTCTTCTTCTTCTTCTTCGAGTACGCAAAGGGAGGAGGGAAACGCGTTGTCGGGGATTTCATCACAATCATCGTCGTCGGTCGTACACTGCGATTTGCGAAGAGGAGGAGAGACAAGCGCGAGCGGCAGTTATTCGCATTCCACAGAAACAACACCAACGAGCAGTGGTAAGATAAGGAGTACAAAAATCGTCGACGACAACATGACGGAACAACAACCGAAGAAGAAAAATAATCACGTCGTCTTCGTCCTCGGTGGCCCCGGCGCTGGGAAAGGCACGCAATGCGCAAACATCGTCCGCGACTATAACTTCACGCACCTCTCCGCGGGGGATTTACTGAGAGCACACATGAAATCCGGCACAGAGGATGGAAATATGGTCGCACAAATGATCAAAGACGGGAAAATCGTCCCGAGCGCAGTGACGGTGAAACTCTTATTAAACGCGATGGCAGATTCAAAATCGAATCGATTTCTGATCGATGGGTTCCCGAGGAACAAAGAAAACCGAGACGCCTGGGTCTCGGAAGCCGGGTACGATTGCGATTTCGTCTTAATGTACGACTGCACGGAAGAGGTGATGCTGGAAAGATTGTTAGGACGAAACGAAGGGAGGACGGACGATAACGTGGAATCGATCAAGAAGAGGTTCGTGACGTTTCGAGAGAGCTCCGTGCCGGTGGTGGAGTTTTACGAAACCTTGGGGAAGGTGAGGAAAGTCGACGCGATCGCGACGCCGGAGGAAGTGTACGAGAAAACGAAGGAGAGTTTTGCACAGTTCGAATAGATACAGAAGAAATGAGAGAGGAAAACGAGAGAAAGGGTGAGATGCGTATGAATCTTAATGTAATACATGCTCCTGAGAAGAGAACATCGAACATCTTTAACAACGCGAAGGAGATATTCATTTTTATCCGCGCAAAAAACACACTCCTTCTTTGTTCGTAGTCTTTCGTTTGTGGCTCAAATTCGTGGTTGTCCCCTTTCTTTACAGTCGTGTCTACCGTTCTCTCGTGCGATAAAAATAACGTCACTTTCCAACCACAAGAAACAAACAAACACACACACAAACAAAAATGGAGGACGTGGAAAAAGGCAACACCAACATGAAGAAGAGCTCGAGTTTACAAGACGTGCTCGGCTCCAAGAATAACTTGAAAGCGGATTCAGTCTTTCGGTGCGTCGTTTTTTGCTTTCGCTTCTTCTTCAGCTTCTTTCCGTTCGATGATGATGATGATGACAACGGTGCACAAAATGCGCTTTCCCGAAACCAATGAATCTTGACGCGACCGCCGCACCGTGCGCCTCCTCCGTCGCGTCACCATCTCGAAACGAACTTTGAACGATACTTTTACGACGAGGAGTATTGATACACACGCATTCGTGACGTATTTATTCGTGAACTACACGCAAAGGCACTCTTTTTCTCACACGTCGGTTCGTTCATGACGTGACTTGGGAATAACGTCATGTGCAAAGAAAGGAGGGTGCCCACAGTCACATCCGCTGACGCGTGTCTTTTATCTCTCTCTCTTTACACAACACAGGTTCGAAGACGTGCGCTATCGGGTGAAAACGAAAGACGGCGAGACGGAAATCTTGCACGGGATCAACGGGTGCGTTCGATCGGGCGAAGTGCTCGCCATCTTGGGGCCTTCGGGCGCCGGGAAAACGTGTTTGATCGACGCGTTGACGATGGAGATGAAAGGGGGAGATAACTACGGGAAAGTGACTTTGAACGGTCAAGATTTGACTCGCGATGTTTTTACGCGAAATTGCGCGTCGATGACGCAACAGGATAACCACTGGGCGTTTTTGACGTGCCGAGAGACGCTCGATTACGCCGCGGATTTGTGCGTCAACGATACCGAGGAACAGAAGAGAGCGAGGATTGACGCTATTTTGAGCACGGTCGGTTTGAACGATTGCGCGGACACGAAAGTTGGCAACCAGTTCTTGAAAGGTTTGTCTGGTGGACAAAAGAGACGCTTGTCCTTGGCGGTGAGTTTGTTGACCGATCCGAAGGTTTTGTTCTTGGACGAACCGACTTCGGGGTTAGACGCGGCTGCCGCGGCGGCGATTATGTCGTTTTTGAAAGAACTCGCGCAAGCGACGAACATCGCAATCGTGTGTACCATTCACCAACCGTCTACGGCTGTTTTCAACGGTTTCGATCGCGTCATGTTGTTATCGAGCGGGAGAGTCGCGTATTTGGGCACCTCCAAGGACGTCTTGCCGTACTTTGAAAAGATCGGACACAAGATGCCGGCGAATACCAACCCGGCAGAATACATGCTCGATTTAGTCAACCGAGAGTTCACGGACCCGAAACAAGTCGACGACATCCTCGATAGGTACGAGAAATCGTACACTGGGTTACCGTGTGGGAGTTACGAGGACGATTTGAAGGAAACCGGCGGCGTCCCGAACAATGAACATTTGGGCAACTCCACGCTCGCCGAGACGATGACTTTGTTTCGCCGACACGGTTTGTTGGTCTTTAGAGATCCGACTTTGTACGTCGCGAGAGCCGTCATGTTTTTGAACGCGTGCATCTTCTTTGGCATCATTTACATCAAGTCCAGAGAGAGAGAGCAAGACCAAGTCTTTTCTAGAATGTGGCTTCTCGTTTGGCACATCGGCGTGCCAACCTCCTTGGGCGTCGTCGCGGTGTTTAGTTACAACGAAGAATTTGCGGCGATGAAACGTGAAATTAAGAATGGCATGTTGAGACCGTTTTCTTATCTCTTCTCGAACGCGTTGATTCAGCTTCCGTTGATGCTCTTCTTGGGCGTGTGCGCGGTTTCGGTTTCCGGATATGGCATGGCCGATTGGTACGCGCCGCATTACATCCAAGTCTTGTTGGTGTACGCGTTGATGTTGTGGGCGTACGAAGCTGCCGCGCAAGTCTTTTCCATTTGTTTCACTAACCCGTTGATTGGTATGCTCGTTTACATGAACTTATGGTTCGGCGGTTTCCTTTTCAACGGTATCCTCATCGACGAAAAGGACGTCGTGTGGCCGTTCAGGGCGTTTACGTACGTGAACATCATGAAGTGGGCGTTGAGAGCGATCGTGTATTTGGAATACTCCGACGCCACTTTTAAAGCGTGCACTGAATCCGATTTGTTGTGCTTCTCCAACTCCGCCGAAACTATGCTCGGCACGGGTATGAAAGTTCCCGGGTCGGAAGTTTTGGATTCCATGGGCAAAACGTACCGATTGTATTCGAACGAAGACACGGTTGCGTTTGACGCCATGATGGTGTTAGTCATCGGTATGGGCTTTAAATTGTGGTACTTCTACTTGTTCTACACGAAGACGAGAAAAGTGAAAGAGATTTTACCCCCGATTGGAGACGTTGCGAAGTAAATTTTCGCGTATTCTTTTCTCATCCGTGGCGGTGGTTCGCGAGGCGGCGAGGCGGGGTTCACCACTATTCAGATTGTATATATTCTTTCGGTATTTCGTTGTTTATATATATGCTAAATACATTATTTGATACGACACATACCGCACGCATACCCACCACACGCTTTCTTTTTATACCACCTATGAGGAGAGAGAAGAAGCAAGCGTCAGTAGTTATCGTTTTTTTGTACACGTTCTTTTCCAAACTCGCGCGCGCGAATTCTTCTAAACGTTGTCGTCGCCGCTGCGTTTATCTGCTCTTTCTTCTTCTTTTCTCTTCTTCTTCTACCAAACAACAATTAAAATCATTGCGCGCCGCGCATCATAAAACTCGAGGCACTATTCGCCAAAATATTCAGCGCGCTATACCCGATTGCAAAATACAAAGCTGGCCGAATCAACATCGAAAGCGCGTTTCGCGCGCCTCCCGTTACGCTCGTTCCATCGATTACCTTCGCTTCCTTCTTTTCGCACTCTCCTTCCACGTATTTCACGCTCACTGAATTCACGCAGTGGCGTTCCGCCGTCGCGGTAAACCCTTCGTTTTCAAACACGTGCCCGAGATGCCCGTCGCATTTTGCACAGACGATTTCCACTCTTCGCATGCCAAACGTCTCGTCGATATTCGTCGAAACCGACCCTTCGTAGCACTTATCGAACGCTGGCCAACCGCATCCGCTGTTGAACTTTGATTCCGCGGAATACAAGGCGTTCCCGCACCCCGCGCACACGAAGTGCCCCTCCGACGGGTAGAACTTATCGTACTCCCCCGTTCGCGCGGGTTCCGTGCCTTTCAGTCGTAAGACTTGAAACTGTTGCGCGGTTAAACTCTTCTTCCACTCCGCGTCGGATTTTTGTATCTTTTCTCCGTTTTCCCCACCCGTGCTGCTCATCGTGATGATGCTTCTTCGATTAAACGACGACGAGGTTTTGTTCTTCTTCTGAGAAATCCTCTTTAACGGTGTTGTTGTGTTTGTTCTTTTCTGATGATGACGACGCGTAGAAGTGGTCGAAGTCGCAGTTAAAGGAGCAAAACGCATAATGGATTACGAAAATGGATTAGTGAGGGAAAGGAGTGGTCTGACGGAGGATGACTCAAGTATAAGCGCTTTGCGGATCTCTCTCTCTCTCTCTCTCTTTCTCTGTTTACTACAAAAAATAAAGTCTAAACTACACTATAACAACTAATTACCCTTATGTTCGCACCCGGGGACTCTGCACGCCCACTTACAGTTTTTCGTCATGAACCCCGGGTTGCGCTCGCACTCGCCGGCGTTGGCCCACCCTTTACATCTCTCGTCCGTATTCTCGCACCCTTCCTTGGGAGGTTTCGGATTTGGGAGTTTATAGTGGAACGGTCTCGCGTGAATCCACTTCGTTGCGGTCCATTTCGTGCCTTTGACGACCGGGCACCCGGCGTGCATGGATTTTTGGTCGATGTCGCCTTCCGGGGTTATGGAGAAGAAGAGCAATCCGTCGCCTCGTTTCGGTTTGAACGCGACGCCGTTCTTGGCGCACTCGGAGAATTTTTGCTGCGCGTATTCGCTCTCCGGTTCAATCCACTCGGAATCCGGGAACGCGGTTTCCCCGCCTTCTTCGGTATCTTGTAAGTACAACAAAACCGTCGCGACTCTTTGCCCGCCTTCCGCGCTCAACTGCTGCCCAGATTTCGTATTCTTCTCTCCCACGTCGTGGTGCGCCGAATACTTCTCGCCGACGCCGTACGAAAGAATCTGCATGTCTTCGCCGTTGTACCAAGGAAGCATGGTAAATCTCGATAACCTTTCCTCCACTCTCGTCACTACCGGATATTTCCCTCGCGCTAAAAAAGTTTGCTTCGACGTTCGAATCGGGTCCGTTTTAATCTCCCCGGTTATCGAATCCACCACCGTGCTTCGCTTCATCATCGGTTTCGCAATTCGTAAAATCTCTTCGCATTCTTCCTCGCTCAAAATCGAATGCAACACGAACGCTCGCGGTTGCCAACTGATAGGTTCCGTCCACGTGCCTAACTCTTTATCTTTGTTTATCGATGGGCGGTGTTTTTCGCCGAGCCATCCGGGGAATCGGTTGGAATCTAACGCTTCGTGTTCGAAATCGATTTTCTTTTCCCCGTTGGAGTCGTCCAATCCGAATCCGATTTTGGCATCACAAAAACACCTTTTACACAGCAATACTACGACGAAAACGAGAAATTTTCTCGATGAAAAGACAGACAAACGCTCAAAAGAGCGCATCATGTGCGTATCACTCTGTTCAGAAAGAGAGATAAAAGTGGTTTTGTGCGTCGTTTTATGTCGTGCTTTGGTTGAGATTTAGGGGAAAAAGTCTCCAGAATTGACCCTGAAAATTTCATCAGAATAACGAACGCTACAGAGTCATCCTCTCTCCCGCCTGCGCTCGTTTTTGTCGTTTTTATATAGTATCATAAGTAGTGCGCGTGATGTCCTCTCCGTCTTCGGCGTCTTCCGCGCGCAAAGGTATAAATACTACCAGAGTAGTAATGCTTTGATTCTTTTCCCGCGATATCTCTCTTGGGATATGTTTTGTTTCTGTTCTTCAATGATACGTACGCGTACGCTTCCTAAAGCATAGCATTCATCACTAGGAAAGTTTGACGAGGACGAATAATGTTCTTTTTGTTGTTTTTGATGATTTTGATGATGATGTGAGATGCTGACCTCTCTTCTCTCTTCTCTCTTTGATGATTGTGTAAAATACAGTTATCCTGGTCACAGGCTCGACCGGTCGCGTCGGGAAAGAAGTCCTCGCGTTACTCTCGAAACATTTTAGTAAACGAGAAGATGGTGAAGAAAATGTTGAAATTCGAGCAGCGACTCGGGATAAAAGCGCATACGCGATGAAATTAGGCGCGGACGAAACGGTCGAGTTCGATTTAACGGATAAGAAGACGTGGCGGAAAGCGATGGAAGACGTGACGCATCTGTTCTCGTCCACGCAGGATAAGTACATCGCGGAACACATGCAATTCGCGAAGTTTTGCCAGGAAACAGAAAAGATTAGGAAGAACTTGAAACATATCGTCCGGATTTCGTGTTTTGGCGCGGATACGAATACGAATAAGTACGATAAGAACACGCACGTTTCGAGAGACAAAAATGCGCAGATTCCGTTGATGTTGCAGCACTACTGGTGGAGCGAAAAGTGTTTCATCGACGCGGGGTTTAAAAACATTTTGACCTCTATTCGAGGGAATTTTTACATGAACCATTTATTGAAAAACGAGCTTGACTCTGTGCGAGAAAACGGGACGTTTACCAGTCCTCTCGGGGAGACGAAAAACTCGTTCGTCTCGTGCAACGATATGGGCGAAGCCGCGTTTACGGTACTTAAAGAAGGACCGGAAAGACACGGGAATAAGTTTTACGACATTTGCGGCGCGGAACCGACGTCCATGCGCGACGTGGCGAGCATCTTAACCGAAGCGTTGAAATCCGACGTCGCGAAAGACTTGGACGTCGCGAAAGACGTGTTCGGAAAAACGATTTCGTACGTTCCGCAAGACCAAAAGAAGTTCGAGGAAGATTTTGGTAAAACGAGAGCGGAGTTCTTCGAGTATTTACAAAACGGATTTTATACGAGATGTTCGCCGGATTTTTACAACTTGACCGGGAAACGACCGCTCACGTATTACGAATACTTGACGCGAAAAGGCGCCGCCGGGGATACCGGGATAGAGGAATTGTTTTCATCGCAAGGCGCGTTGTTCACCAAAGGCGTGGACGAGTTCAAAAATTTAGCCGACGTCGTCCAAAAGTAGTGCGAGTACACATAACTCTGCTCTTGAATGCGGTACGTGTAGTAAAAACGAGCATAGAAGTCATCAATCCGCCCACATTAATGCCCACATTTTTTGATGGTTCTCAACGCAAAAATCCCCCATTAATTAATTACCCACAAAAAGAATAACATCACCATGACATCATCACCATCGCCTGTGTCGTCGTCGCCGACTTCAACTCCATCGAATCTCTGGTTGAACCATCCAACCTTGCGTCCTGGGAAATCAGAGCGCGAGAAAGCGTCCTCGTTGACTCCCATCACATCCCCTACTCATACGAAGAACAAAAAGCGGTTACAAAATCTCCTCCTCGTACTCCACGGGGCGAAGATCAAAACGAAGCGTGGGCGGGAACATGTGAGGGAAATTAAACGCTCGTTAGAGAAGCATGGGATGACTGCAAGTTGTGTGCACGAGAAAGTGACGACAAAAGAGGGGGATTGCATCGCCATCGTGCGTGATTCAATCGTGTTACAATCCTCATCATCACAAGAGTCGCCAAACCCTAATCCAGTTATCGATGCAATTTTCGTGATGGGCGGCGACGGGACGCTGCGGGAAGCGGTTCAAGGGTACGTGGAAGCGAGACGCGTGAAACCTTTGGGAGTAAAAGAAAACCACGTACCGATAGTCGCTTTGCCGTGTGGCACTGGTAATAATTTTGCGAGAGATTTGAACTGTTTTACGATCGAAGATTGTTTTCGATTGGCGTTTGAAAGAGGCGAGGCGAGGGACGTGGACGCGGTGCAGATTGAAAGTTTCGTAAAAGACGACGACGAGAAAGAAAAGAAGAAACGATCAATAAAGACGATCAGCATTAACGTCGTGACGTGGGGGATGGCGAGAGATGCGGCGGAAACGGCGGAAAAGATGCGCTTTTTAGGTCCAATTCGGTACGATTTGGCTGGATTTTATCACATTTTGAAGAACAAATCCAACGTCGCTTCGTTAACCGCGGAAACGCCTTCAATGCAACTGAAAGGCTCGTGCACCGACGACGATTTCCTCATGCTCTTCGCTCAAAACACGCGCTGTTCCGGTCGAGGATTCCATTTCACTCCCTTGGCGAAACTCGACGACGGTTTGATCGACGTCGTCGTCGCCAAAAAATGCGGGTTGATGAAAACCGTCGCCCTTTTCGACGATACCAAAGAACCAAAGCGCGGCGCGCACGTGGAGAAAAAAGATGACGTTTTTTACATCCAGTGCGAAAAATTGAAAATCGAGACTCACGACAGAGAAGAACTCGTCGGCGTCGATGGTGAGGTCACTTTGAAAACGCCCGTCGAGTTGGAGTGTTTGAGAGGCGCGTTTAGTACTTTCGTTTGATTTCGTTTGATTTTATGACTTTTTGTGCTGCAAAATATCTCCATATAAAATGCACACGAAAGGGGCTTCATCGTCGATACTGCGACGATTATATATACCGTCGTCTCGACTTCGAGGCGTTTATGGACGACGACAAAAACGACTGAAGAAGGCTTTTTTTGCCTCAATCCGAGAACAGCAAGAACAAGAACAGAATTCCATACACATATTCGACGGAGATACGAATTTGCCCCCGTTAGTTCAAACGCGGATTACTCTCACTTGTACGACTCCTCCTCCAGCTCAAAGCGTCGATGACGATTCCCCCTCTACTTGTTCGTACTTCTTGGACGTGGTAAAACCACCCTCGGTGGAAGACTTGTACGACTGGTATACTACTTATAATCAAACGGATAATCCTGATGAATCCTGGGCAAACGTTTGGGAAACTGAAGTGGAGTTGATTCGAAAATACATCGAACGCGACATCGACGAAGAAGCGGCTTCAAATGATAATATAATCATCGAAGTCGGCGCGGGCTTATCCTTCGCCGCTTTACTACTCGCGAAATATTTCCGGAAGAAATGTCTTTTGTTAGATCGGGAACCTCTGGCGTTGCACTGCGCGTTATCGACGGCGAAGGTGAACGAAGTGGAGGTTTCAGCGGTGGACAAATTTGAAGATGTGAAAGGAAAGAATAAAGGTATCGTCGCGGCGGCGATGTTCGATTGGAGCAAAAGTGTGACGAGAGAGAGTTTACATTTGAAGAATAAAGCGCGGACGATCATCGGCGCGGACGTGCTCTACGACCCGGAGACGTGTACAGATTTAGCGAACGCGTGCTCGATATTAGGCGAGAAGGTCATCTTGTGCGAGTTGAGAAGAGAACGCGCGATTGGTCTGCAAGCAAAATTTTTCGACGAGTGCGAAAAACTCGGCGCGACAAAGTGTGAGATTGACAAGGATATGTCCTCGGAGGAGTACGTATTTTTAGTCGTAGAGTTTTGAGCGTCGCTTCGCTATTATTAGTTTATTATTAGGATAGAGCTTCTTATTACGGAGACGATAGATTACTAGTAGTACTGGTATTTCTACCGCAGTATTATTATTGCTTCTTGCAGCAAAAGAGCCATTTCTCGTCGTCGTCGTCGTCGTCGTCGTCGTTTTCTTTCTCCTCGTCGTCGTCTTCGACGAAGGGGATCATCCAATACTCTTCCTCCTCGTTTTCTTGTATGCACGTGGTAAACACAGCCGGTTCGTAAAGCTCTACCTCACCTTTTGTCACGCTAAATCGCACCTGATGTCTCTCTTTCCATCGTCTCAACAAGTTAGGATCCGGGAGCATTTGAAACACGTGGTCGCGCATCTCGTCGTTTGAGATTAAAACTGCGTCCTCCCCGGCGACTAACGCGGCGTAGAGCCAATACCAATCGTCGTTCGAGCCGTGCGGCGTGACGAATATCTCTTTGTTTTGTCTCAGTTTGTTTAGTATTTTTTCGCCAAACTGGTGCTTTGCCGCGTGGTCTTTCGTGCGGCGTTGGTGGAGGAAGACGACTGGGCGTTGCTTCGACGCCTCGCTCGCGTCGCTCGTCGAACAAACACAGTATCTCCGTCGACACTCTTCGACGACGTTATCTAATTGGCCGAAATGAAACCTCGAGCCGGCAAAATTCTGGTTCGCCATCCCGACGTTCGCTCCGTCGACGATGCATTGTACCTTCGCCTCTCGCGCCTCCAACCAATTGCAAAAATCGTCAAAGTTTGCGCCGGCTTCGCGTTCTCGAGCGAGTTTCCCGACCGAGGCAATCAGCTCTTTCGATTCGACTTCGTTCAACCCCACTCGTTTCAAGTTGAACGTTTGCTTCTTCTCGCTATTATTACTATTATTATTATTATTATTGTTATTATTATCACTGCTACTACCAATAATAGTGTTTTCGGAGGAGACTTCAAACCGTCCGGAGCTACTCTCCACGTTTTCCACCGTCTCGCACCGCCACGCGTTCGGCTCGGCTTTGAAAAATCTCTCCACGCTTTCAATCAACTCCTTCCCGCACGTTCGTACTTTCGACTTCATTTTCCTCAACATCCTAAACCCATTCTCCTCGCACGTCTTCTTCTCTCTCCCGTACACGCTCATCATCGCCGTAAATTCCATCTCCGTGCACTCCAAACCTTCTCGCTCGATCGCCTCGAACACGTCTTCGGCTCGCTTCCAGTTCCCGCTCTCGCAGAACCCGCGCAAGGAAGGCGCGTACGTCCTCAACTTTGGCGTCAGCTTTTGTTGCGTCTTCTTCCCTCCTCCATCTTTTCCTTTTCCTAAAGCTCCTCCGTTTTTGCACAAATCGACCATCTCGAAACTTTTCTCGAATTCGCCGTTTCGAGCGTACACTCTCGCCATCGCCGTGTAGCTCATCTCCGTTTTCCTTCTCCCTTGTTGATGTTTGTCCTCCTCTTCCTCGGAGTCTTTCATCAAACGAAAGAAAATCTCTTCCGCTCTTTCCTTATCCTCTTCTTTCGTCGAAAAAGAATCATTTTCATCGTTAGCAGAGCAGAGATGCAACAATACGTTCAGCGTGTGCATCGGGAGAGCAATCGCGGGGTTGTTTTTGCTTTCGTCGTAGGTGGTAAACGCTAAACGTCGATCGTTTCGGGAGGCGGCGTCGTCGATTTTTTTTCTCGTTTGGAACGTTAACTGGCGGTTGATTACACCACCATTTACTCCATCAGGAGTATCAGGAGTATCATTAGGTTTGTGACGCTTGTTGTTGTTCATATCGTCGTTCGACGTGAGGAGCGCGTTTTACGAGCAGCAGCAGCGGCAGGTTGTTGTTGTTGTTGAATTGAATTCGTGTACGAATAAAAGTGAGGAAGAGAAGGCTTCGATTTTTGTGTATCTGCGCGTATTTACAAGGTGGTTCGTGTGCTGACTCTAAATGGTATACACTTCAATTCTCTCCTCTCAAACTGCGTTTAACTTCTCTTTTCTCTCGATTATTAACACACGCACACGTTATAGATAGTATATAATTTTAGTATATCTTAGAACGAATCGGCGTCTTTGGCGACTCGATTTTCTTCGCTCGGGACGAACCCGGGTGGAGGTTCGACAAAGTTTTCCGGCAAATGACTCTCGCCTTTCACGAACGGGTTCTTTTGCGTCGTGCCCATGCTGGAAAACGTGTGGTTGACGTGCGCGTGACTGGCTTCGTCCGCTCGGACGGCGAGTAATACGTCTCGAATGGTCGCGTCTTCGTCCATTTTCCAATACTCGATGGCCAATTTCGGCGCTCTTTCCTTGGCCCATTGCCTGGCGTCGGTTCCTCCGCTGTCGATATCGTTCAACGCGTGCGTGTACGTTCTCACCGCCTCTTCCTCTAAATACCCGACGAATCGGTGGCACGTTCTCGGCGAGATCAAATAACTAAAGAAAAACGCGTTAAAAAACACCCCTTGCGCGGCCAACACGCCCGCTCGGAAGAAAATCGACGGTTGTTTCATGTTCAAAAAAGTCATCAAGTGCATTCGTTCGTTCTCCGCTTCCTCCAACAACGTGTGAATCCACCCGTTATCGTGTCTCAACAGCCTCAACGAGTTCATGTGTCTCAACATTCCCGCCACCATCCCAGGAATCCCCGCCACCGTCTCTAAAAATATAAACCGAAACAACCACTGATCTTTCGTCAAGCTCTTCTCGTGCGAATAGCTCGTGATCGTATCGAACCCTTTCCGAGCGGACCAAACCGCAAACATAGACACGTAATCTCTCGCGCCTTGCGGCGGTCGGTGTTTCGGTTTGAGTTGTTCGATGAACCCGAAATCGTACGTCGGGTGCGCCAGCATGTACGACTGCGCGGATTTTTTCATCTTCGTCTCGTCTTTTTTCGCCGTCTGCGCGTCCGTTTCCACCATGTCCTCTTCCGTTGACGTCGTCGCTGCTTCTGCGCTAAATCTTTTCTTTTCAGCTCGCTCTTTCGTCGAAACGCCTCCGGCTGCGAACGAGGTGGAGTGAAAGGTGCGCGTTTTACTCATCCTTTTCATCGAGTCTCGGTGTTCTTCCTCGTTTCTCGCGTTCGTGTGAAACGTAAAGTGCGTTCTCGCGTGCATCGTGGATGACGTTCCCGATATCGCCGCAGAGCGAAACACGTCGGTTTTTCCATCGACGATGCGATGCGTGCGAGAAAAAATGGACGTGGACGACGACGTATACGACGACGACGAAGGGCGTTGCTTCAAAAGCAAACCCGCTGCTCTTCGACACGCGGCGCACATCTTTTTTGTTTTGTTGTTGTTAGTAGTAGAGTGGTATTCTTTTGTTTCAATGCTCCGTTTTGTGCGTAGTGCTATGAATGCGCGCGGAGGAGTATTGAAGAGAGTTGTTACAAATGGAGCGAACAAAAAATGCCAGAATTTAATACGAGAGATTTAAGTAGAGATCTTTTTCACCATCTGACTCACTCAAAAGAGACACAAACAAAAAAGAAAAAAAAAGCAGCGGTGTCAAAATGCATTTCCTCTCGTGTGTTCTCGGTGTGTGGGTTCAAATAAAAAAGTGTGTCTTGCTGCTCATGCTGCTGTGGCTCCTGTCTGTTCTGCTGTGAAACAACTTTTACGGCGTCGCGTTCGTAGAGTATTCTATATATTTATTATTATTAAAAAAATGTGGACCGAGTGGGCGTCGTCGTCGTTCCGTACTGATGCGCGGCTAAAGCAGCGGGGTTTTGTTGTTGTTGTTGAAATTGTTGTTGATATTGCTGCTGCGGCTGAAACGAGAGAGGATCCGTCGTCGTCGCAGAAATGACCGGTTGCAAACCGTACGCTAAACACATTCGGGTTAAATCTTCTCTCATGGATTTGATGTTTCCAGCGAGGTGGTCGACGACGTCTTTGTGCGAGGAGAGGTCGTCCAAGTCAGTCTTGGTGACTTCAGCGCGCTCGCGGTCGTACGGTTGGAGGAGGACTGGTTTGTTGGATTTTTTCTTGTTCTTCGTTTGTTGTTGTCCGGACGAAGAAGGAGGAGATGTCGTCGTCCTTTGGTGGTTGATCTCGTATCCACCGTTGTTTGCGGTAGTAGTGCCCGCGAATAAACTACCTCCTCCACCTCGTAAAGGTGACGTCGCTAATTGCCTCGATAACTCTTGCGTTTTCACTCTCGCGGTGGTGGTCAACTGTTGCGCCTGTCGACTCAAACTTTCCTTACCGGAACCGTCCAACGCTCTCTTCAGATTTTGCAAAACTTCGAACAACTCTCGCTCCTCTTTCGACGCGAACGTGGATCCACCATTCACCGCGCCTCGATTGTACGCAGTACCGCCACCTCTTCTCATGCTCAGTTGCGGGTTCACTCTTCTGTGATACGCCGCTCTGAACGATTCCAGTTTTCGCATGACTTTCAACACTCTGTGCGCGTGTTCTTCGCGTCGGCGTTCACACTGCGTTCGCCTCACTTCGTACGAGCCTTCTTTCCAGCTGTTGATTTGGCGTATGCACTGGTTGTACGCGTTGACGAACGCCTCTTGCGATTTCAATTCCTCTTCCTGAGCTTGTTCTCGCTGATACAAACCGTCGAAACCGTCTACTCGACACGGCCACAATCCATTCTCGTTTTCTTCGCCGCCGACTTTATCGAGCAACTCGTGCCACGTCCGTTCGTCGATGTTTTGAATTTTCACTTTCTGTCGAGGATCTTGCGCGATGTTGTAAAAGAAAGCTTTGAATCTGTACTCCGGATGTTGCGGGTTATACGCGTTCATGACGTCGTGTAACTCTTTGACCGGTTCTAAAGTGGTCCCGCTCGCCGGCGGTTGACTGGCTAAGTGTCTTTGTTGTCGCGCCCTGAGCAGCGCTTCCGACGGCGCTAAGTTGCCGCCGAATAACGTCGGACCGCCTTGCGCTTGCGTCGTGATTGATTCCGGAACGTTAAAGAAGGCATTTTGTTGTTGCTGAAACTGCGTGAGTCCTTGTTGATTTTGCGGTTGCGTCGCGCCGAGAGGCGACGGTCGATTACCGAACAACGAAGGCGTCGTGTTCGTTTGTTGTTGTTGTTGTTGTCCTAATCCTCCGCCGAAGAGACTACCGCCACTGCTTTGGTTTGGTTGATTACCGCTCGCAGTATTCGCGTTGCCGAATAATCCTCCTCCTCCTCCTCCTCCTCCTCCTCCGCCAAAAAGTCCTCCTCCTGCGCCTATCGTGCTCGTCGTACCAGCCGGTTTTCCGAACAAACTCGATCCACCTGCAGCACCTCCTCCTCCGAACAACCCTCCACCACCACTCGTTGGAGGTCTCCCGAACAATCCTCCTCCTCCTTGTCCTCCCTGAGTAGTAGCAGCGCTCGTATTCCCAAAAATCCCACCCGGGGCCGGTTGTTGTTGTTGTTGTTGTTGCCCGAAACCCGCGGTGTTGGTGTTCCCAAACAACCCTCCTCCTCCTCCTCCTTGTTGTTGCTGAGGAGTATTGTTGTTCGTATTCCCGAATAATCCACTCGATGTCGATGTCTGCGTTGGATTGTTTCCTCCGAACGCACCGCCCAAACCTCCTCCTCCTCCTTGATTTTGATTCGAATTCGTTCCAAAAGGAGTACTATTATTCCCGGCGTTTCCGAACAACCCTTGTCCTCCACCACCACCACCACCGAGAGCAGCACTTTGCTGTTGTTGTCCAAACATCCCGGGAGCGTTGGTGTTGTTGTTATTGTTGTTATTGTTTGAGCCGAACAAACCTCCTCCTCCTTGATTTTGATTCAATCCGCCACCAAAGAGTCCACCACCGGCGTTGGTGTTGGTGTTGTTGTTCGCGGCACCAAACATATTCCTCGTCTCTCTCGAAAGAAGGTTACGCGCGCGTGCGTCGTTCTGCACCGCGTCCTCTTCGTGCTCTCTCTCTCTCTCTTTTGCGTGTGAAAAGCCGCGAGTGTAATCGTGTGCAAAAGTATGACGATGATTTTAAACGGAAAAAAATGAAGAGATGTGAAGGAACAAAGAAAAAGAAGAATCGCTTCGCCTGCGGAAGAGGAGGGACGCGGGCGAAACCGGAAATGTGTTTTTCGTTTGATTTGTTCGGTAGCATGTAATACAAACGGGTTTGTGTGCACACGCAGGACTATATAAAAGAGCTAATGTTGATGAGTACGCATGTGTCCTTTCAAATGATCAGATCGACGAAAACGCTTCTGGCACACATCGCATTCGTACGGTTTCTCGTTCGTGTGAATGCGCATGTGCTTTTTCAAACCACTAGAATCACGAAAACGCTTCTCGCACACATCTCATTCGTATGGTTTCTCCCTCGTGTGAATACGCATGTGGGTTTTCAAACTACTAGATTGAGTAAAACGTCTCTCGCACACATCACACTCGTACGGTTTCTCTTTCGTGTGAATGCGCATGTGGGTTTTCAAATTACTAGATGTAAGAAAACTCTTCTCGCACACATCGCATTCGTACGGTTTCTCGTTCGTGTGAATACGCTCGTGGGCTTTCAAATGTTGAGATTGAGTAAAACGTCTCTCGCACACATCACATTCATACGGTTTCTCGTTCGTGTGAATACGCATGTGGGTTTTCAAATCACCAGATTCACGAAAAGCTTTATCGCACACATCACAC
>ENA-OWPI01001713-OWPI01001713.1-marine-metagenome-genome-assembly--contig:-NODE-1713-length-23194-cov-15.166847_pt1 | contig 23194 bp, 21 predicted proteins | sample MGYA00238138_ERZ651775 | MGnify/ENA primary metagenome ERZ651775 (study PRJEB26906, sample SAMN06265043) | marine metagenome | isolation source: Helgoland LTER site | place: Germany:Helgoland, sampling...
GCTAAGAAAAGTTTAAAACTTTTTTTCATTATTTCCCTCTTTAGTTAATTTATAATTAATTATATAAACATAATCTGCTACAAACCGTAAAGAAAAAAATGTCTCAAAATAAAATTAATATTGCAGTACTATTGGGCGATCCTTCAGGTATTGGACCTGAATTGGTCTCAAAACTTTTATCTGAAAAAATTACCAATCAAGCAAATGTTGTTGTTATTGGTGAAAAAAATATTTTAGAAAATGGGAATAAAATTTCTGGCAATTCACATAATCTTAAATTTGTAGAGGATTTTAATGAAATTAATTTTAATGATGGAAATAAATTTTTTTTAGATATTTCCAAAGGTAAAAATCATGATTATAAATTATCTGAATGCTCTAAAGAGTCTGGTGAAAGTGTTTTATCAGCATTAAATCTAGCTCTAGAACTTGCTAAAGAAAATAAAATTCATGCAATAAATTTTGGACCATTTAATAAAACAAGTTTGAAACTTGGAGGAAATAAATATTCTGACGAATTACATTTAATGGCTGAAAAATTAGATGTCAAAAATTTCTTTTGTGAATTTAATGTTATTGATAATTTTTGGACAGCTAGAGTTACATCTCATATTCCAATTAAAGAAGTTCCAGATCATGTAAAGAAAGAAAAAATTATAAAACCAATAAAACTAATTAATGATGCAATGAAATTGAATGGTATTAAAAATCCAAGAGTCGCTGTTCAAGCTCTTAACCCTCATGCTGAATTTGGAACAGAGGAAAAAGATGAAATTATTCCAGCAATTGAAGAAGCAAAAAAACTTGGTATCAATGCTGATGGCCCATTACCTTGTGATACATCTTTTATAACTGCCTATAAGAATAAAAACCATGACTGTATAGTTGGAATGTACCATGATGCTTTACAAGCTGGGTTAAAAGCATTTGGTTTTGATAGAGGTGTTACTGTTCAAGGTGGTTTACCAGTGCCTATAACAACCCCAGCTCATGGTACGGCCTTTGATATTGCAGGTAAAAATAAAGCAAATTTAGAACCTACTTTGAATTCATTTAAAATTGCATTAACAATGGCTGAAAATAAATTAAATGACCAAAATTAAAAATATTAAAACCTCAGTTTATCAATGGACGGGAAAGACTGTACCGCCACAAAATAATTTTTGTACAAATGCTTCAGATGTGCTTTTTGAAAAATCAGATGCTATGGGATCTTTCAGATTTCATGAATGGTTAGTATGTGAAATTGAAACAGATGATGGTGTTGTTGGAATAGGTAATGCAGCTTTAGCACCTCAAGTTGTAAAAAAAACAATTGATACATATTTAAAACCCTTAGTTGTTGGTGAAGATCCTTTTGATTATGCTTACATTTGGGAGAAGATGTATAGAAGGACCCTTGCATGGGGAAGAAAAGGCGTCGGCATGACCGCCATATCTGCTATCGATATAGCTCTTTGGGATATTATTGGTAAAATTACTAAAAAACCTGTTTTCAAATTATTGGGTGGAAGAACTAAAGAAAAAATTCCAGTTTATGCATCAAAACTTTACAGCCAACCTTTAAAAGAATTACAAAAAGAAGCTGAAATTTATAAAAATCAAGGTTTCAACATGTACAAAATGCGTTTTGGATGGGGACCTAAAGATGGCCCAGAGGGTATGAAAAATAATATAAAACTAGTTGAAGCGGTAAGAGAAGTTATTGGTGAAGATGCTGATTTAATGCTTGAGTGCTATATGGGTTGGAATTTGGATTACTCAAAAAGAATGATCCCAAAATTAATGAAATTTAATCCTAGATGGTTAGAAGAACCTGTAATTGCAGATGATATTCATGGTTACGCTGAACTTAACAATATGAATATGATTCCAATTTCTGGTGGTGAGCATGAGTTTAGTTTATTTGGTTTTAAACAATTATTAGATTTAAAAGCAATCAGTTATATTCAATATGATACTAATAGAGTTGGAGGCATAACAGCAGCTCAAAAAATTAATGCATTAGCTGAAGCTTATCAAGTTCCTGTTGTTCCGCATGCTGGGCAAATGCATAATTATCACTTAACAATGGCAAATGTAAATTGCCCAATATCAGAATACTTTCCAGTTCACGATGTAGAAATAGGTAATGAATTATTTTATTATATTTTTGAGGGTGACCCTTCACCTACAAATGGTTTTATTGATTTAGATGATAATGTTCCAGGATTAGGTTTAACATTAACTGACAAATATAAATCTGATTTTAAAATTTATAACGACTAGCCACAAATAAAAGAAGTATTTTTATAATTTTTAAGACTATATTCTTTTTTTTGTATCTTGGTCAAAAATTGACACATTATTTAAATCAATAAATAATGTCATTTTTCTATCTAAGTCGATATCAATTGTTGAAGAAAATTTACCTAAAATCTCCTGATCACAATAGTTGAAAGTAATTATTTGTTCATGACCAATATACTCATGTAGTTCTGGTTTAACTTCTATTTTAAAAAAATTATCATCCTTAACAACTCTTACGGCATGTTCTTTTTTTAAAAATATGTGTTCTGGTCTAATTCCAAACAATACATTTTTTTCTGAATTAATTTTTATATTTGTATTTCTTAAATTTATTTCGTTATTTTTTTCGTGATTATTTGGAAAAAAACTTATCTCTTCATTATTTTTTTTAATAATTCCATTAATAAAATTCATTGACGGAGATCCAACAAAATCTGCAACAAAAACTGTATCTGGTTTATTGTAGATATTACTTGGTGTATCAAATTGTTCTATTATACCATTATTCATTATAGCAATTTTTGTACCTAAACTCATTGCCTCAGTCTGATCGTGCGTTACATAAACCATTGTTGTTTTTAATTTTTTATGTAATTTTTTAATTTCTCTTCGCATCTCAATCCTAAGTTTTGCATCTAAATTAGATAAAGGTTCATCAAATAAAAAAATTTTAGGGTCTCTTACAAGCGCTCTACCCATGGCTACTCTTTGCCTTTGTCCACCAGATAATTGAGCTGGTTTTCTATCCAATAAATCTTTAATTTTTAATAGCTCAGAAATATCTTTAAGTGATTGATCTATTTTTTCTCTAGGTATTTTTCTTTGCTTTAGACCAAATATTATATTTTCTTTAACACTCATTGCTGGGTAAAGAGCGTATGACTGGAACACAAAAGCTATATCTCTTTCACTAGGATCAATATTATTAACAAGTTTATCATCTATAAAAATTTCACCCTCATTTGATTCTTCAAGACCTGCTATTGTATTTAATAATGTCGATTTTCCACATCCAGATGGACCTAAAAGAACAAGAAAGTCACCTTCTACAATATCTAAATTAATTCCCTTAAGAACTTCGACTGTTTTAAATTTTTTTTCTAAATTATGAATCTTTAATGTCGCCATTTTATCCTTTTACTGATCCAGCTGTTAAACCTTTAATAAAATAATTACCTGCAAGCACATAAATAATTAATGTTGGTAGAGCAGCCATTATTGCTGCTGCCATATCAACATTATAATATTTTACTGATGCAGAAGTTAAAACCATATTATTTAATGCAACTTGAAGAGGTGCGTTTTCACCAAATGAAAAAGTTACTCCAAATAAAAAATCATTCCAAATTTGGGTAAATTGAAAAATAATTGTCACAACTAATATTGGTAAAGAAACTGGGAGCAAAATGGTAAAAAAAATCTTAAAGAAGCCTGCACCATCGACTTTTGCTGCTTTGATAATTTCATCTGAAATTGATACATAGTAATTTCTAAAAAATAAAGTTGTAAATCCTAATCCATAGACTGTATGAACTAAGATTAAACCTAATGGTGAGTTTGAAATACCAAGAAAACCAAGTGTTCTTGCCATTGGTAACAATATAGCTTGAAAAGGAATAAAAGTTCCAAACAAAAATAATAAAAATATTAAATTTGCTCCCTTAAACTTCCATTTAGTTAAAGCATATCCATTTAAAGCACCAAGAATTGTGGAAAGTGTTAATGCAGGGATGGTAATTTTAAGAGAATTAAAAAAATAAGGTTTTAAAAATGTATCACTAGTTCCCTCACCTCTTCCAGACCATGCTATTTTCCAAGACTCAAAATTAATACTATTTGGTAAACTAAAAAGATTTCCCTCTCTTATTTCGTTCATATCTTTCAATGATGTAACTATCATTACATATAAAGGGGTGATGTAATAAAAAATGAAAACACCCAGAACTAAGAAAAGAAAATATCTTAATAATTTTTTTTTATTTAACATCTTGCTCCCTTCTTAATTCAGAATAAAGATAAGGTACAATAATCGCTGAAACTGTTACAAACATCATAATTGCACTAGCAGATGCTAGTCCAACTTCACTTCTTCCAAACGCCATTTTAGTCATAAATACAGCCGGCATATCAGAAGAAATTCCAGGACCCCCAGCTGTTAAGGCAATTACCAAATCATAACTTTTAATTGATAAATGTAATAAAATGACAATAGCACTCATAAAAACAGGTCTCATCATTGGTAAAACTATTTTTGTGTAAATTGAAAAAGTGCTAGCACCATCTACTTTAGCCGCTTTAATTACCTCGTCATCTATAGATCTTAAACCTGCTAAAAATATAGCCATTATAAAACCAGATGATTGCCAAACACCTGCGATTACAATTGTATATATGGACATTCCTGGAGTTACCAACCAATCAAATTGAAAGTTCTCAAATCCAATTTGATTCATAAATTTCTCAATTCCCATAGTTGGGTTTAATATCCACTTCCATGCGGTTCCTGTAACAATAAATGATAGAGCCATTGGATACAGATAGATTGTTTTGATAACACCTTCAGATCTTATTTTTTGATCTAAAAAAATAGAGAGAATTACACCGATAAAAATGCACAAAACTATAAATAAAATCGTAAAAATGAACAAGTTTTCTACAGCTATATGCCAACGAGGCATTTGCCATAAACGGACATACTGATGAATTCCCCAAAACTCATAGTTGGGAAGTAATTTTGACTTAGTTAGTGAGACATAAAATGTCCAAGCAATAAAACCATATACAAACCAAAGAATTACAGCAAAAGATGGTGCAACGACTATTTTAGGTAAATTTTTTTTTAACCAATCCATTTTAATAAAATAATCTACGCCACTATTTAAGTGGCGTAGATTTTAATAACTTTAATCTTTTATTTTACAAAGATGCTTTAACAGCTGCTGCTAATTTCTTTGCAGCATCTTTTGAAGACATGCTTGAATTAAAATGTTCAGTAACAACGTCGGTTATAGCTCCAGATTGAGCACCTTTAAGTGCCATCCCATGAGCATAACTAGGCATTAAACCACCTGCTTTACTTGCAGCATTTAAATCTGAATTAGATTTTTTTGCACAATCATCAAAATCATCCATTGACACATCTAATCTTGCGGGTATTGAACCTTTGTACATGTTAAAAACTTTTTGAAAGTTTTTACCCATGATCAAACTAGCAAGTAATTTTTGTCCTTCTTTTTTATCGTCACCTTTAACATTATAAAATACAAATGAGTCTACGTTATAAAGATATCCGTTGTTGGATGGTGTTGGTGAACAATAATAATCTTTTCCTGGATTTAAACCTTTCGCAGAAAATTCTCCTTTTGCCCAGTCACCCATAATTTGGAATGCTGCTTTTCCATCCATAACCATACCAGTTGCAACGTTCCAGTCTCTACCTGGAGAACCTGCATCAGTGTATCCTTGAAGTTTTCTCATTTGATCAAATATTTTGATCATAGTTGATCCACTTAAAGCATCTTGATTTAAATCAATAAAAGCTTTTTTATAGAAATCATTTCCACCAATTCCTAAAGCAACAGCTTCAAAAACTGTAGCATCTTGCCAAGGCTGTCCACCATGTGCAAAAGGAATTATACCTGCAGCTTGAAGTTTGTCAGCAGCAGCATTAAATTGTTTCCATGTAGTAGGCATTTTAATACCATTAGAATCTAAAACGCTTTTGTTTGCCCAAAACCAATCAATTCTATGAATATTAACTGGAGCAGCACAATATTCTGTAAAATTATTACATTTCATGTGCTCAGCTACTTGTTTGCTTACGAGATTGTCCCATCCTTCTGCTTTAGCAACAGAGTCTATGTTGTAAGGTTTGATTACACCTTGATCATCATACTCTTGAATAGCAGGTCCTTTAACTTGAGCTGCAGCAGGTGCATCACCTGCAACTATACGTGCTTTTAATGTTTGCATTGCGGCATCACCACCACCACCAGCAACAGGCATGTCAGTCCATACACCACCCTTTGCTGCGAAGTCAGCTTTTAAAACACTCAAAGCTTTTGCTTCTCCACCTGATGTCCACCAGTGAAGTACTTCTGCTTTAGGTCCAGCAAATGAAACATTTGGAACCAGAGAGATTGCAAAAATTGCAATTAATATTTTCTTCATTTTTATTTTTCCCTTAAGTTAATTGTTTGAATTTATTATTTAGTATTAGTTAATATAAAAAAATATTATTAAAAAATATGATTATTATGAAAATTCAATCTTTAGTTGTTATTGATTTTTATATTTTTTTTTATTTATGTACTCTAGATAATTAGTTTTGTAAAAAACTAAAGTTCACTTTATACGCGAAAAGCTTAATATGTAGTTTTTCTTCCTAATCTTGCTGCTCCTCTGACACCACTTGCATCACCAAATTTTGGTTTTAAAAAAACTCCATCATATTCTCTTCCAATAACATATTTCTTAACCAAATTTTGGATTTCAGGAAAAAAATCTATAGAGTTTGAAACACCTCCACCAAATACAAAAGCATCTGGGTCCAAAATATTAATTATTGTGGATAAAGACATTGCAAGATTTACTTTAAACTCATCAATAAATCGATCAGCTTCAATATCGTGTTTTCTATAAAGTTCAAAAATTTCTTTTGCTTTTAGATTTTTTTTATATTTTTTGTTATATTTTTTAGCTAGACCTAATCCTGAAATAAAACTTTCAATTTCACTTTCTCTTAGACTGCTAGTATTTAACTCTTCTTTTTTTGCGGCCATATAAGGTAATTGGTTATGACCCCACTCCCCTGCGATTCCATTTGGACCATTTACAATCTGTTTATCAATTACTAAACCACCTCCTGCTCCTGAACCAAGAATAATACCATATACAATTTTATAATGTTTTCCTGCACCATCAATAGACTCAGATAAAGCAAAACAGTTTGCATCATTTTCACAAAACACTTCTCTTCCAAGTGCTTCACGTAAATCTTTTTGAAAAGGTTTTTTTTCGATCCAAATACAGTTAGGGGCATTTTTGACTAAACCACTTTGAGGAGAATGAACTCCTGGGTGACAAACTCCTATGGGTAATGACATTTTAAGATTATTCTCTATATCTAGAGTAATTTTTTTAATTTGCTCTATAATTGAATTATAGTTTTTAGGACAATCTACTCTTTCTCTGTGTTTTTCATTTCCTTGTTCATCTAAAACAACACTTTCAATTTTTGTTGCTCCAAGATCAATCCCTATTTGCATAGAATTTAACCTTTAATTCCAAGATGAGTATATTTTACATTTAAATAGTCTTTAATAGCACCAGATCCACCTTCTCTACCGTATCCACTTTGTTTAATTCCTCCAAAAGGGGCTTCGGCAATAGCAACAAAACCTGTATTAACTGCTACAGATCCTGTCTCAAGTTGTTCGGATGCTAAATGAGCAGTTTCCATTGAATTTGTGCAAACATAGCTACACAATCCAAGATCATGATTATTGGCTCTCTCTATTACTTCATCGAAAGATTTAAAAGATAGCATTGGAACTATTGGTCCAAAAGGTTCTTCTTTCATTACAGTAAAATCATCTTTTACATCATCAAAAATTGTTGGTTCATAGAAAAAACCTTTATTAAAGCCTGCTGGTCTTTTACCCCCTAACAAAACTTTTGCTCCTTCTTGCTTAGTTTTTTCAACCAGCGTTTCAATCTCATTTAATCTTTTTTGTGTTGTTAATGGACCTAATTGAGTATCTGGATCCATACCATTACCAATTTTTAATTTTTTAGTTTTTTCTATAAATAAATCTATAAATTCATTTTTTTTATTTTCATGAATATAAAATCTATTAGGAGAAATACACACCTGTCCATTATTTCTAAATTTAGCACTAATTGCCATGTCAGTTGCTTTTTTTATATCAGCGTCATCGAAAACAATAAAAGGTGAATGACCACTTAATTCCATTGTCACTCTTTGAACTTTATCAGCAGCTTGTTTTAAAATTAATTTCCCTACTCTAACAGAGCCAGTTATTGAAATTTTCTTTATAATATCTGATTGAATTAGCTGAGAAGCAATACTTGGGGGGTCACCAGATAAAAGGTTTACTGCTCCTGGTGGAACACCACATTCTCTACAAATATCTACTAACTCCATTACAACACCAGGGGTAATAGTGTCAGGCTTAATGATTACCGAACAACCAGCTGCAAGCGCAGTCGAAATTTTTCTAGCAGCCAAAATAAGAGGGAAATTCCATGGAGATAATGCAGCAACAACTCCAACTGGCTGGTAATACACATGAACTCTAGTATCTTCAAATCTGCTCTCAATTGTTTGTCCAAAAATTCTTTTTGTTTCTTCAGCATTCCACTCAAAAATATCTGCTGCACCATTTGTTTCACCGACACCTTCAGCTAATGGTTTTCCATTTTCTAAAGTCATCCATTTAGCCAGTGTGTCTTTTTTTTCTCTCAACTTGTCAGCAATTTTTCTTAAAACATATGATCTTTGCCAAGGTGGAGTTTTTTTCCAAATTTGCAATCCTTGTTCAGCCGACTTTAATGCTCGGTCAACATCAGCTGGTGTAGCTTTTGATGCATGACCCAAAACTTCTTCTGTTGCCGGATTAATAACTTCATATGTTTCATTGTTAGATGAAGGCGACCATTTGCCATCAATGAATTGTCCAAATTTTTCGTACATAATTTAATAATTTAAAATTGATTGAATAAAATATTTACAAATTTTTAGCAAATATGTTTAAATCTTACAAATTAATAAAGGAGATACTTATGGCTAAATTTATAATAATGGGAAAATATACTGCTAAAGGTCTTGGTGGATTTGTAAGCAACCCTGATACAGATCGAAGAGCTGCAACAACTGCATTAAGTGAGTCTGTTGGTGCAAAACTTACAGGATACGCAGGTTTAAGAGGAGAATACGATTTTATGGTTGAGGTCGAAGGTACTTTTGAGCAAGCTTCAGCTTCTGGAATGATTGCGGTTTCTAGTGGAGCTGTAACAGATTTTTCTGTTCATGAAGTTGTGGATTTAAATGCAATAGCAAAAATTGCTAACAAAACTGCATCTGGGTACAAAGAGCCAGGAAAATAATTTTTTAAAGATGGCTTCCGGTTGTAAAAGCTGGAAGCTAACTAGCTTCAAATAAAGTAGGAAACATTTTTCCACCTAGACTATCACCTTCTTTATAGCCACCATCTTGCATAGCTTTTCGATAATTATAACTTGTCCAGTCACCAACATAATTTATTTTGGTATCTTCTTTTGCAACTCTTAAAGTATAACGACTTAATGTTTTGTTTGGTATTGAAGAACTTAAAGTTCCATGAAGAGTTCTCATATCAAATATAACAGCATCACCTAATTGACAATCCCATTGTAAAAATTCATACTTATCTTTATTTCCTAAAATGTCTGGAGGAAGTTCATATTTTTTTCCGTCAACCACACATTCATTTCCTTCAATTTTATGTCCATCCTTAAAAAGAACTCTTAAAAAAAGTTTGTTCCATAAATGTGAACCTTTTACCCAAACCACTCCCTCATTTTTACCGGTTGGTTGGAGAGGCAACCAGAGAACACACATTGTTCCATCCATATCAAAATAACTTATATCGTGATGAAATGGTGTTGATGATTTTGATCCAGCTTCTCGTAAAAACCAATTATCCATTACTAAATTAATTTTTTTAGCACCCATTAGCTCTGAAGCTATTTTGGCATAAGGGGAATTATATACAAAATCTTTAAATTCAGGGACTAAATCCCACGTCCAATAGTCCTCTAAATATTTAGGAACATTTTCTTCAATAGTATGGGATTTAAATCTAGGACTTGGATTTTTAATATCTCTATCAATACCTTTTTTTAATTTTTCTATCCATCGAACATCAAACTTATCTTTTAAAAATATCGCACCGTCATTTTTAAACTGCTTAATTTCATTGTTAGTTAGAATTTTGTCCATGATTTATGTTAAAATATAATATAAAAAAACATTAATGAAAACACTTACAGATACATTTGGAAGAAAATTTCCCTACATAAGATTATCTATAACTGATGTCTGTAATTACAAATGCACCTATTGTTTGCCTCAAGGGTATAAAAAAAACCCTGGGGATACTAGAAGCTTTATGAAAGGTGAAGAAATAGCAAGATTAACAAAAGCATTGTCAGAATTAGGGGTTTGCAAAATACGCCTTACGGGTGGAGAGCCAACAGTTCGAAAAGATTTTTTTGATATCCTTAAGGATATGAAACAGAACTCAAATATTCCTAAAGTAACAATGACTACTAATGGTTATCGTTTAAATAAAATTGCTAAACAATTACATGAGTTTGGATTAGATGGAATTAATATAAGTATAGACAGTTTGAATAGAGAAACATTCAAGAAACTGACTGGTCATGATCGTCTTCTAGAAATATTAGAAGGAATAAAGATTCTACAGGAATTGAACTTTAAAAATATCAAAGTTAATGCTGTTTTACTTAAAGGTATCAACGATACACATGCAGATTTTGAAAAATTTGGAAATTTTATTAAAAATAACGAGATAGATTTTAGATTTATAGAATTAATGCAAACTGGAGATAATTTAGATTATTTTAAAAAAAATCATGTTTCTTCAAAAATATTTAGAGATTATTTAGAGAAAAATAATTGGATTCATCAAACATTTGGTAAAGATGCAGGTCCATCATTAAATTTTATTCATCCTGATTATAAAGGTAAATTTGGTGTAATAGCTCCTTACTCTAAAGATTTTTGTAAAACATGTAATAGATTAAGGATTACTTCAAGAGGCGACTTACGATTATGTTTATTTGGAAATACTGGAATTAGTATTAGACACCTGTTGCAAAATGATAGTCAAAAAAATGAGCTTGTAGATCTTATTTTAAAACAATTACATCTTAAAAAAGAATCTCACTATTTAGAACTTGGTGAAACAGGATTAACAAAAAATTTATCTACAACTGGTGGTTAATATGAAAAATTTAAAAATAATTAACCAAAATGAATTAAAGGATTGGGCTGATGAAATTTTTAAAAAAAACTCATTCAATATGGTTAATGTTTCATCAAAAAAAGAAAATTTTAGAAGAGCATTAGCATCTGGTAAAATTTATGTTGGAAAAGAGGTTTTTGAATTAATTAAAAATAAAGAAATGCCTAAAGGAGACCCTATTACTTTGGCTGAGATTTCAGCTGTATTGGGTGTTAAAAAAACGAGTGAATTAATACCTTTATGTCATCCTTTGCCAATTGATCATACTGCTACAAAAATAATAATGAATAATGAAGATAATTCTCTAGAAGTTTTTTGTGTTGTTTCAGCAGTTGCAAAAACTGGTGTAGAGATGGAAGCTATTATGGGTGTGAATGCAGCATTAATTACAATTTATGATTTAAGTAAAATAGTTAATCCACATCTTAAAATTGATAACATCAAACTATTAATTAAAGAAGGTGGAAAAAGTGGTTTATGGACAAACCCTGATGGTTTACCATATTTTTTGAAAGATTTTTTTAAAAATAAAGATTACTAATATTTAAATGAATCTTATTAATGGATACATATATTTAATTATTGCAATAATACTTGGAATCTCATCTAATAGTTTTTTAAAAGCAACAAATAGCTTTACCAATATTGTTCCCACTATTTTTTGTATTATAACAATTATCTCTTGTATTTTTTGCTTATCAAAATCAATGAATATCATACCAGTCGGTTTCGCTTATGCTACTTATGGAGGTCTTACTATTACGGTAGTGACAATTTTTGGAATATTTAAATATAATCAAATACCAAATAGTTATGCTATTATTGGAATATCTTTTATAATAATTGGTGTAATATTATTAAATACACTAGGTAAAACTAATTAATTATAATGAAAAAAATTTTAATTTTTCTTTTGTTTTTTACAACATCCCTATCAGCTGAAAAAGTTGAGCGATTAGGTTTTTATAATATACAGGAACTTCTAGAAGATGATAATTTAACTTACAAGATTATTAAAAGCTGTGTTTCATTAAACTCTGCGATAACAGAAATAACTCGAGAAGATCACCCCGAATTATCAAAAAGTTTTTTTGCAACAGCTAATTACTTGTATCCATTTGGTATTCTAACATTAGCAAAAATAAAAAAATTAAATTATCAAGATGTAGAAAAAGAATATCAAAACAATGTGAGTTCACAAGTATCTGGCTATATGGATTTTATGAAAGAAAATGGGGTAGCTAACCAAAGTTTTATAAAAGGAACTTTTATTGGGGATGATCTTAATTTTTGCAATGAAATTAGATCGGCGATAGAAATAACTATCGCGGAAACTAAAAAATTAAAATCAAAAGACTAAACTAAATTATTCAGATTTTTTCTTAAATTTTGGGATTTTAGATTTCTTTTTCTCTTTTTTCTTAAATTTTGGAATTTTTGATTTTTTAGATTCTTTAGAACCTTTGGTTTCTTCAGTACCAAACTCTTCTAAAGCTGGCATAATTTCGTTACACTTTTCTAAATTACAAAAATATGTTGCTCCTGTTTTGTTATTATAAAGGTAAGCTCCACAATTATTTTGCTTTTTTAAAGTACAGTTAGCTGGTTCCAAAATATAATCTGCAAAAACTCGCGACGGAATTAATAAAATAAAAATAAAAATAAAAATTAATTTTTTCATATCGAAATTATTTGATGTTTAAAAATAATTACTATTCAACTTCAAATAGAAACTATTTTTAACATTTACAATGTTCTTTTTAGAACATTTTTTTCATCTAAAACAAACGAAAATTTAACTAATAAAAAGTATATATATAAAATAGAAATATATAAACCATAGAAAAAAATTTTCTTACATGACAGTATGTATCAAACAATAATAATAGGAGGGGTAAATGAAAATAACTAAAATCATCTATGTTGTTATGTTTTCTTGGATTCTTGGAATCTTTAGCACTGCCAATACAGGAGAATTATGTACTGAGTGTCTAAAAAAAGTTCCTCAAGAAATGAGAGATTATGTTTATAACATGGACTTTATGGATAAAGATCAGCCTTTAGGTCCTGCGGTAATGAAGGGATGGAAAAGTCCTAGAAAACCACCATGGACAATCGGTTATGCAAGTACATATGCTGGAAACACTTGGAGAAAAGGTGCAATGGAACGACTTATGGAAGTTGTTTATCCTAAGTGGAAAGCTCTAGGAATGGTTGATGAAATTGTAATTACTCAATCAAATTTGGATGATTCATTACAAATACAGCAAATGAGACAAATGATAGATGGAGGAAAAGTTGACGCAATCATTATATGTTGCTCAAATATAACTGCTCTTAACACAACTATTAAATATGGTTGGGAAAAGGGTATACCTACACTTTCATTTACTGGCTTCACAACATCTCCATATTCAATCAACACATCTGTTAACTACAGATTAGTTGGTTATTATGTTGGTGCATGGATGGCAGAACTTATTGGTGAAAAAGGTAATGTAATAGTTATCGAAGGTATACCTGGTTATTCAGCTTCCGACCAACAAAACAAAGGGGTGCTAGCTGCATTGTCAGAATACCCGGATGTAAATGTTGTAGGACAATTGGCTCATAACTGGACTTCTCAAGTTGCTCAAAAAGAACTGTCGCAGTGGTTATCAACTAATACAAAAAAAGTTGATGGTGTTGCCGTTCAATCTTCTGGAGAAACTGGTACGTTACAAGCATTACTTCAGTCTGGACTTGATCCAATTCCACCAATAGCTTTGGGTGGAGAGCTAGGTGCTCTATGTTATTGGAGACAAAACCCAGGATATATTGATGAAGCGATATATGCATGGCCTCCAGGTGATGAAGTAGAACTAGGTATGGATGTAATGATTAGAACTTTGCAAGGTCAAAGTCCGATGATTCAATCTATATTAGTTGGTCCTGCTACAAAAAATTTCGATGAAATCAAAGAAATCTTAAATGAAGATTGTGATCGAAATTCAACTGGTTGGGATAATCCAGGAATGGATAAATGGGCTCCTAAAGAATACGTAGAAGCATTCTTTGAGAATCCAAGCGATCCAACTAAATACGATCCAAAATCTCACTAGTACTTTTAATTAAGTAATGAGTGCAGAAAAAAAAATAGAAGACAACACCTCTAAAGAGGTGTTGTCTGACAAGTCTAAAACTGTCCAAGGTGATATTTATGTCCAAGATGTTCACAAATATTTTGGAGTAACTAAAGCTTTGAACGGAGTGAATTTTAATGCCAATTTTGGAGAAATTCATGCAATTGTAGGTGGGAATGGTTGTGGTAAAAGCACATTAGCAAAAACTATGTCTGGAGTATTGCCAGTAGATAAAGGTAAGGTTTCAATACTAGGGCAAACCCCTACCTCTCCTGTAATGGCTAGAAATATGGGAATAGCAACTGTATTTCAAGAAGTAATGATTGCAGAAGAGTCTTCAGTTGTAGACAATTTATTTGTTGGCTCAGATGATTTTTGGTACAAAAATTTAACACAACGAGAAAAAGTATTAAAAGCTCAAGAAATTATGGAAGATCTTGTTGGTGAATATGTTGATCCATACACACAAGCATTTAACTTATCGCTACCAATAAAAGCATGGATAACTATTGCAAGAGCATTTTTGAGAGAGAATACAAAATTGTTAATTCTAGATGAGTCGTCTGCAGCTCTTGATTTTGATTCAACAGAGAGATTATTTAAAAAGATGAGAGAATTGCGCGACAGAGGTGTTGCAATATTTATTGTTACCCACAGAATTGCTGAGCTAGTTAGAATTAGTGATAAAGCAACCGTCATGAGAGACGGTAAAGATGTTGGTGTATTAGAAAAAAAAGATCTTAATGAAAAAAATTTAATCGGTTTAATGACAGGAAGAGAAGAAACAGGGGAAAAATCTATATCCGTGGCGATGCAAACTAAAACTGATAAAGTTGTAATGAGAGCTGAAAATTTAGTTGTTTGGCCAGATAGTAAACCCGTAAATTTTGAGGTTAAAAAAGGAGAAATAGTAGGTGTAACAGGTTTAGATGGAAATGGACAAGATGACTTTGTTAAAATCTTAGCAGGTGTACAAGAGTCTCATGGTGGCACTTTAGAAATTTTAGATACCAATGAAAAATTTCTAAAATACAATTCATTAGATGGAGCAAAAGAAAATGGAATATCTTTTGTTTCAGGTGATCGTAAAAAAGAAGGAATACTTCCTAACTTAAGTATTTATGAAAATTTAGTTGTGCCTCTTTATAAAAAAACTAGCAAAGCAGGTTTTTTAGGATTTGTTAATTGGATGGAGTTAAATGGAATTTTTGACTGGGAAGTAGAAAGATTAAATATCAAAACTGGTCCAAGAGATAACCTAATCGGTTCTTTAAGTGGAGGAAACCAACAAAAAGTTATGATTGCAAGATCCTTTGCGCAACACCCTAAGGTCCTTATTTTAAATGATCCTGCAAGAGGTATAGATATAAGCACTAAAAGAGATCTATATATTCATTTAAGAAAATATGTTGAAGAAGGTAATACAGTTGTTTTCTTATCTAGTGAGCTGGAGGAATTCATTGGACTATGTCCAAAAGTAATAGTTTTTAGAAATGGAACAGTATTTGATATTTTTGAGAATGACAGAATTAATGCAGATACTTTGCTTGAAGGGATGTTCGGTCAAACAGCAGGAGTGGGTGAAACAACTATTTCAAACAAACCAAATCTACCCTCATCACCTATTCAAAATAAATCAATAAATAATAATGAAATAAAGTTAACAAAAAATATAAAAGTGGTAAATTTTGATAAAGAAAATATTGATAAAGATAAACCTAAGATAAAGATTAAAACATTTTAATGAAAATAGAAAATAATAATAATTACTATAACGTTGAAGATGAAATTAATTTTGAGAAATTAAAAAATTTCAGAAAATTTAATTCTAATGTTAAAAGTATTACTCAATCTAATGATCGTAATATTAGGTATGCCAATTCTGATAAAAATTATTTCAACAATATTATAAAAACTGATGAAAATTTATCTTTATCTAAAAAAATAGATACTGAAAAAGAGGTAAAATATTATAATTCATCAGATTTTCAAAAATTTGATCAATTTAATAACTTTTTGAACTACGAAGATAAAGCTGAACAAAAGCTAGACAAAAATATAGATACTGAGTTTAACTATTCATCAAATGACTATGGGGAATTTAACAAAATAATTCCAATAAAAAATTCAGCGAAAAAAATAATTAGCAACAAAAACTCAAACGTTAAGATTATTGATTATAGTAAATTAAATGATGATAAAAAAAAACTTAAAAACAAATTACAAATAGAGAAAATAAAAATTGTTTATTTTGATTAAAAAAAATGGAAGTAATAGAAAAATTAAAAAAAACCTATAGATCGAGTACTGATACTTCGTCAAATAAGTATCTAATGGTTCCTATCTTTATTTTTTTTGCTTTATTAATTTTTGCCCTAATAAGAAGTCCGATACTTATTTCTCAATCAGGCATAGGGAGTGCAATAATGCTTACTGCTCCATTAATATTAACTACATATGCTTTGACATTTATAGCAATGGCGGGAAGAGGAGGAGTTGATTTATCTATTGGTCCTTTCATGGGGTTTATAAATGTAAGTAGTATTCAGTTATATGCAGCAGGATATTTGCAAACGCCTATCGGATGGTTTGTATATGCAATTGCCATGGGTTTATTATGGCAACTTTTTTATGCTCTAATAGTGTGTTTTGTAAGAGTGTCTCCTATTATTGTTTCACTAGCTGGATATTTAGCATTTGCAGGAATTAACATAGTAATCTTACCAAGACCCGGAGGGATAGCTCCTGATTGGCTTCTTCCTTGGGGGGAGGGTTTTACTATTTTAAACCCAATATTCCTTTTGATGATTTTAGCAACAATATTATTTTACATAATTACTCACACTGCATTTTGGGGTCATTTAAAATTAATGGGTTCAGATGAGCGTGCTGCTTTTACAAGTGGTGTAAAAATTAATTTAGTGAGAATTGTAGCTCACATGATAGCAGGAATTTTTGCAGCACTTTCTGCAATATGTTTTACTGCTCTTGTTGGATCTGGAGATCCTTTGCAAGGAACTAAATACACGCTGTTAGGTATCACGGCATTAGTTTTAGGAGGTGCTAGTTTGGTTGGCGGACGTGGTGGTGCGTTTGGTGCAATTCTAGGTGCTTTAAATTTATATCTTATAAATTATATCTTGGTTACTTTTAGATTTGAAAGACTTCAAAGCTTTGTTTCTGACTTATCTTATGGTGCAGTTTTAGTTATAGCTCTATTGGTCAGCCTTATACTTCCTTATGTTACAAGAGTAACAAAAGGTTTATCGGTAATGGTTTTTTTCATTTTAATGGCATTTGCTGGATTGTTTGTCATGATACATCAAGTTTATGATCAGCCAATTGTTGTTGAAAAAGTTGTTGAGAATAATGTAAAATCTGAAACTGAAACAAGAGGATCAATAGAAAGAAAAGTAGATGCAACAGGAAATATTATTGTTGAGGACAGTGGAAATGCTACAACTGGCCAAGGTACTGCTAAAGGTGGTTCTCTTGCAGGGCATGGTGTAGTTCAGTTTAATGAAACACCAGGAACGATTGTTTTTTATATAATTATAGGAATAGCATTTGTTGCTCTTTTATTTTATCTATTATCAGCTCATAGAAGCCCATCTACTATTTCTTTTGTAGTTATTGTCGTAATAATGGCTGCAGGTTTAATTTTTGATCCAGATAATAAGGAAAATAATCTATTAAAAGATACAGAAAAAATAACATTACAATCTAATCAGGTAAGCAGTATTGAGACTTCTGCTCCTCAATATTTTAGTTTAGAAAAAATAAATTATTTACCTAATATTTCAGAGGGTGCTCTTATTTCTGGAACAGCATATAGTATAATTTATTTTGCAGGAGTTGTGTTGCTAGCTTCTCTAATTGTGGTAGCTATGTTACCTCAATTTAGTCCTCGAACTAAATCGACAGCAATGCTGTTTTTTTTAGCCGCGTTGTCTTTAATTATTCTAAAAGGTATTTCATATAATAATTTAATTGAAAATACAGAAAACAGCTATTTTGGAATACAAGGTTATGGTGTAATTCTAGTGGTTTTACTACTATTTGTTATAACTGCTCCATTTGTTCACTCCAGAATAAAAAATTTAACCAATGTTTATATATTTGGATTTGGTATTCTTGCTATAATTTCCACTTATTTTATAGGTGGAAATACTTTTATTAGTGACGACCCATCTCTTTATCAATCTCAAATTATAAATGAATTAAATATTGGAGATCTCTCACTAGTTAAATATGAGGGTACTAAAAGATTTTTCTATGAGACTGCAACTTCAGGATACTCTCAAGTAGCCTTTAGTATTTTAGGTGTATTTTTAATTCAATATTTTTTATTTTTAAATATGGGAGAAAAGGCAAATTACAAAAGATTTGCTCCATATATTTATATAGTTATACTTGCTGTAGCTCTTTGGTCTTCAATTTTTTATTCTGTAGGATATTCTTTTTATAAAATTTTAGCAGTACTAGCAATTGGTATACCTATTACTCCTTTAGTTTGGCAATTCATGTCTATCTATAAAGAAAAAAATGCTCGTGACCAACAACTAAGTCAATGGGAAGAGGTGAAGTAAAATGAAAAGATCTTCTTTTCTATTCTTTAAAGGATTAGGATTAATTTTTGCAATCCTTTGTGGTATAGGAACTGCTGTACTTGGTTGGTACGATGGTGCTGATTGGATGAATATTGCCACCTACTCTATTGCAGTAACTGGATTAATATTATGGGGATGGTATCATTTTTCTGTTAGATGGATAAATGAAGATTTAAAAAAAAATATATTTACTAAGTTTCCTAAAGAAGAAATTATACAAGATGAAGAAAATGAAGAAAATTTCTTCTTTAAAAATATCAGAGAACATAGATGGAAAACAATAGCTTTTCTTGGTATTATTCTCATTTTTATATTTGTGTCTTTTATTTCAGAAAATTTCTTTTCTGGAAGAACATTAGTTTCCTTTTTAATCTTTCTGCTATTCGTAATTTTTATGGGTGTCATAAGCAGATATATAAAAGGAGGTAAGAGTGTTTTTGTTGGTATAGGAGTTTTGATTGGATTATTTATTATTGGATCCTTAACTATTCCTGGATTCTTGACTACCATGAACATGAAATCAATGTTGGTCTTTGCTGCATTTCTTGGTTTAGCGACTATTGGACAAACTTTTGTTGCACTTTTAGGAGGTCTAGATTTATCCATCCCTTTTGTTATTGGTTCAATGAATGTTGCATTAATGTCATTGATTTCTAAAGGAGTTTCACCTTGGTTGGCCTGCATAGTAATATTATTATTAGGAGCTTTAATAGGATTTGTTAACGGTGTTTTAAGTTTTAGGCTTCAAGGACAAGCATTAATTTTAACTTTGGGTGTTGGATTTTTTGTTAAAGGCGGGGTTCAAATATTAGTTTCTATGGGAACTTTTTCAGCTGGAACTGTATTTGGTGTAGTTCCAGATTGGATGCAAAATTTAGCATCTATGGGTGGAAAAACTCTCGGTCTTCCAATACCTCCCGTAATCATTATTTGGATTGTGGTAAGCATTCTAGTTATTGTTGCGTTAAGATTAACAAAATGGGGTCGACATTTATATGCTTTAGGAGGAAGTAGACTGTCTTCTTCAAGATTATCAATTTCTGAAAAAGGATATTGGATTGGAGCTTATGTAATTAGTGGGTTCTTCTCTGCTTTAACAGGCATATTACTTCTTGGTTGGAGTGGTGGAGGGTATGTTGGAGCTGGAGATATATATTTATTTACAACAATAGCCGCTGTAGTTATTGGAGGCACCTCATTATTAGGAGGTTCCGGAGGATATGGATTAAGTGTTATTGGAGTATTTATTTTGCAAATAATAACAACTGTATTAATTGGATGGGGTCTAAGCTGGGAAGCACAACAATTTATTCTTGGTTTATTAATTATTCCTATGGTTGCTCTTTATGCTAGATCACCTCATATTAGGAGTCAAATATAAAGGAGAGTTTATGACAAAATTAAATTGTGATATGGGTGAAAGTTTTGGAATTTATAAAGCTGGCAATGATGATGAAATAATGCCTCTAATTGATATTGCAAATGTTGCCTGTGGATTTCACGCATCAGATCCCAATCACATGAGAAAAACTGTAGAACTTGCAAAAAAAAATGGCGTTAAAGTTGGAGCTCACCCCTCTTTTCATGATCTTCAAGGATTTGGAAGAAGAGAAATTAAAATGCCAAGGCGGGATATCAAAAGTATGATTATGTACCAGGTTGGTGCATTAAAGGCTTTTTTAGATGAACAAGACATGCCACTTAATCATATTAAACCTCATGGATCATTATATGTTATGGCTGCAAAAGATGAAGATATGGCCCATGGTATTGCAGATGCTGTTGAAGCTTTTAATGTCAGTGTTTTTGGAATGGCAAATACTTGTCATGAAAAAGTTTATAAAAATGAACGAGGCTTAAATTTTATTGCAGAATTTTATGCAGATCTAGATTATGACGAAAATGGAAAGTTGGTAATTGCAAAAGGAAAAAATGCAAAATATGATGCTAAAATAGCAACAGATAGAGTTTTACGTGCTTTATCAGAAAAAAAAGTTACCAATACTATTGGCAAAGATATTGAGGTTGGGTGTGATACAATTTGTGTTCACTCTGATACTCCTAATGCTGTTGAAATTATAAAGGGTATAAAGTCTGCAATTAATAAATGAAAAAAATTTTAATAGCTAACAGGGGCGAAATAGCTTGTAGAATTATAAAAAGTTGCAAAAAACTGGGCCTACAATCAATTGCTGTATATTCTGACATAGACAAAAATAGCAAACACGTTAGAGAAGCAGATGAGTCAATTCATATAGGGGGCTCAAAAGCTCAAGAGAGCTATCTTCTACAAAAAAAAATAATTGAGGTTGCTAAAAAATTAAGTGCAGATGCTATTCATCCTGGATACGGATTTATGGCTGAAAATGCAGAATTTGCCCAAAATGTAATAGACTCAGGCATAATTTGGATAGGTCCAAAACCTGAGACAATCATATCAATGGGTAATAAAGATATAGCAAGAGAATTAGCTATAAATAACAATCTTCCTATTTGTCCTGGTTTAAAAGATGAGGACTTAAAAAAAGATGATTTAGAAAAAAAATGTAATGAAATTGGTTATCCAATTTTAATAAAAGCCAGCGCAGGTGGTGGTGGTATTGGAATGCAAATAGCAAACAATTATGAAGATTTAGTTAAATCAATTGAAAAAACTAAAAATTTAGCAAAAAAAGCATTTGGTAACAGTGATATTTTTCTAGAAAAATTTATTTCAAATGCAAGACATATAGAAATTCAAGTTTTTGGTCTTGGTGAGAAAAAAGCTTTACATTTTTACGAGAGAGATTGTTCAATACAAAGACGTTTTCAAAAAATAATAGAAGAAAGTCCTGCTCCTCAAATTGAAAAATCAATTATAGATGAAATGGCTGAAAGCGCAGTAAAATTTGTTACGAGTCAAAAATATGAAGGAGCTGGAACAATAGAATTTATATACGACATTGATAATAAAAAATTTTATTTTTTAGAAATGAATACTAGAATTCAAGTTGAACACCCAGTTACAGAAATGATTACAAATTCTGATTTAGTTTCAATGCAAATTCAATTTGCTTTAAACTTAAATCTTGATTCTACAGAACAAAATAAAGTCAATAAGACAGGACATGCTATCGAATGTAGACTGTATGCTGAAGATCCCTCTAAAAACTTTCTTCCTTCACCGGGTAAAATAACAAAATTAAATCTACCTAATACTGGATTTAAAAATATTAGACTTGATATAGGTGTCGATGTGGGAGATGAGATATCTTTTTATTATGATCCAATGATTGCAAAAATTATTTCAAAAAGTGAGAATAGAATTGAAAGTATAAATAATATGATTCATTATTTAAGTGAATTAGAGATAGAAGGAATAAATACTAATAAATCTTTTTTGATTTCAGTTTTAAAAAATGAATATTTTGAAAAGGCAAACTACAATACTAAGTTTATAGAAAATAATTTATCATTATTCATTAAAAACACAGAAACCACAAAAAAAAATGATGTAAATAATCAGAGCAAAGAAAAAGTAATCCAAAAGTATACTGATAATGATGTTGAGGCCTTTAAAAAAATAACTGCACAAACTCCTAAAAATAAATCACCTGAAAAATATACTGAAAAAGATTTCAAAGCATTTAAAAATATCTTAAATAAAAAAAATGATACTAATAAAAAACCTTCAATAAATAATATAACTGGAAGAGTTTATGACGAACCAATTATAAAACCAGGTGGAGATAAATATATGGTTATTGAATTTGGCAATCTAATGGACTTGGAAATTAACTTCACAGCACAAAACTTAGCTAAAGCTATTTTTGATAATAAAATTAAAGGTATTTATGAAACGGCCCCGTGTTTTGCTTCGATGCTTATTCATTATAATCCTGATGAAATTAAATTTAATGATTTAAAAAATGAGATGAAGTCGCTTATTAATTCATTAGGTCCAACTGATGATATTGAAATTAACAGTAGAATTTTTTCATTTCCCACAGTTTATTTAGATAAATGGACAAAAGAGTGTATTGAAGATTATTCAAGTAAAATAGCTGAAAAAACTCCAGATCCTGATTTCATAGTAGAGTTAAATAAACTTGAAAATACTGATCAATTTGTAAGAGTTCACTCT
>ENA-OWPI01001718-OWPI01001718.1-marine-metagenome-genome-assembly--contig:-NODE-1718-length-23169-cov-13.897151_pt1 | contig 23169 bp, 17 predicted proteins | sample MGYA00238138_ERZ651775 | MGnify/ENA primary metagenome ERZ651775 (study PRJEB26906, sample SAMN06265043) | marine metagenome | isolation source: Helgoland LTER site | place: Germany:Helgoland, sampling...
CACACAGGCATTATTGGAATATTGCGGGGTGGTCGACCGGGCCCAGTGGTCGCGCTTCGCGCGGATATGGACGCCTTGCCCGTTAAAGAAAAAACGGGGGTGCCCTTTGCTTCAACCGTTACCACCCTTTGGGAGGGCGTCGAGACGGGGGTGATGCACGCCTGTGGGCACGATGCCCATATGGCAATACTGCTCGGGGTTGCTCGAGTGTTATCGGACCTGCGTGCTGAGATGCCCGGCACGGTGATGTTCATCTTTCAACCGGCAGAAGAGGGCCCGCCAGGTGATGAAGAGGGCGGGGCCGAATTGATGTTGAAAGAAGGTATCTTTGCCGGCCCAGATCGACCGGGGGCTGTTTTTGGACTACATGTTTTTCCAGGACCAACGGGCTCAATTATGTACCGGCCGAATGGCTTTATGGCGGCCTCGGATTACTTAGAGATTAACGTCGCAGGGGTGCAGACCCATGGCTCGATGCCATGGCATGGGGTTGATCCGATCGCGAGCGCCGCGCAGGTGATCAACAGCCTGCAGACGGTTGTCAGTCGTCAGATGGATATCAGTAAAGCGCCGGCGGTCGTCACCATTGGCACTATTGCTGGGGGCAATCGCGGCAACATTATCTCAGATGGCGTCCGCATGACCGGCACCATTCGCACGCTAGATCCGGGCATGCAACTCGAGATTCATGAACGTATCCGCAATACCGCAACCGCTGCTGCGGCCACAATGGGCGCGACCGCTGATGTCATGATCGACGTGGGCTATCCTGTCACGGTGAATGATCCGAAGCTCACCCAAGAGATGGCGGGCGTACTGGATTGGGCCGCTCATGGCGATGCCAGTGTGGTGCCGCCCATTATGGGGGCAGAAGATTTCTCCTATTTGGCTATGGAAGTCCCAGGTTTGTATTTTGCGCTTGGGGTGTTACCCGAAGCGGGAGATGATCGGGTTGTCGGGGTGAATCATTCGCCGTATTTCTATGTCAATGATCGAGCCCTGCCTGTGGGCGTGCGAGCGCTGTCAGGCTTGGCGTTAAACTGGTTGTCGGCGCGCGCGCCGAAATGATGCCGGCGCGCGTATTACGCTTGTGGCAATGCTCGAGCGTGCTGGGGGGGAGGAGGATCCGATGCCGTTGAGTGTGTCAGATCATCTTGCTTTGGCCCTGGATCAAATGGGTCCTGCAACCTGTAATGGCCGAAGCAATGGCGACGTCCGGACCGCGTTAGGCCACCCGTTAGATCAGCAGTATGTGCCGTGCTTAGAAAGTCAGGGTGATGCGCCGTCCGGCACGGTTGTGTCACTTGATGATGTCGCATCAGAGCGCTACCCCGGCACCACCCGAAAAATATGGTTGTATACGCCTGCAATGCGGGTTTTGACGGCGCCGAATCGCTTGATCCTTTTCAATGATGGCGGCGCTTATCTGGCGCGGGAAGGGCCGGCCCGAGCGACCAAAGTGTTGGATACGCTGCATCAAACCGGTGAACTGACCAACACCTTCGGTGTCTTTATTCAGGCGGGTCAAAGTGCTGTGATGCCGCCAGAGTCGCCTTTAGCCTCTTATGGTATCGCTGAGGCGCAGCGCAGTTGGGAGTATGATCGGTTAACCAACGACTACAGTTTCTTCTTGTCGGATGAGGTGATGCCGTTTGCGGCAAGTCAGTTGGACATCAAGTGGTCCACCGCACCGGCGGATATTCTTTTATGCGGCATCAGTAGTGGTGGCATTGCCGCTTTTACCGCGGCGTGGCACCAGCCCCAGCGTTTTCAAAATGTGTTGTCCCATTGCGGCTCCTTCACCAATATCTGGGGTGGTCATAACTATCCCTATCTGGTTCGCACGACGCCCAGAAAGCCGTTAAAGGTGTTCCTGCAAAGCGGCGCGAACGACGCGGAGACGCTATTCGGTGATTGGGCGACGGCCAATCAAGCGATGTTCAAGGCGCTGGTTTATGCCGGTTACGATGTGCGATTCGAATTTGGGGAAGGCGGTCATACGCTGCGGCATGGCGGCGCATTGCTCGCGGATAGCTTGCGCTGGTTCTGGCCGACCTAATCAGACTGACTAACCAGCACCGAGCGATTTTCAGGTCGGAGGAAGCGGTGGCCTGGGGATTCGTTTTAGATTTCCGGCAAGAGCGCAACTTGTTGCTTGGCTGTAATCTGATGTCGAGCAGTGGGTGCGCTCATAGAAACGGCGACGGGTTGTATTTTTTCGCAGTGAGTGGCGCGTGCTAACCAATATCGAACCATCGTTGCCGAGCGCCAGTCTAATCCTTAGAGTTTGAAGTGCATTTTCAAACCAATAGGAGTTTCTAATGAGCTATACCTCTTTTTCGATTGGCCGCGTTGGGCGTGCTTGGGATGGCATTGAACCTGGGTCCGAGGCTTGGGCCGCACTGCAAGCAAAACAAATGCAGATCTTGGCGGACGCAGGTGCCGACACCCTCGCGGGCGGATGGGCAACCGGCATCGGTAAATTTATTAACATCAACACCTATCCAGACATTGATTCCTCAAAGCGCGTAATTGCCCGGTTGGCGGCGACGCAACTGTTTGAGGTTGAATCCTCAGGTCCCTTTATCTCGACCGAAGAGATGATGACCTTAATGGTCTAAATGAGGATTTAGGGTTGGGCGGTTTTTGACGTTCTTAGCAGGAAGCGGGGTCGAATCTATCAGATGAGGGTATCAGGCCAGTCAATGGCGCCTGATCCTTTGACTGATTTTGATCTCGAGGAACCCGTTCGTTTACAAAGAGCCGTGCCGTAGTCACGCGTCAGCACAGGCTACTGGCTTAAATCCGTTTTGCTAAGACAGTTTGGCACCTCATAAAAGCGGTTTAAATTCAACGAAATAAGGAATTTTTATATGCGCATGATATTCAAATCTTTGCGAATCATGGTGGTATCAACATTGGCGGCAGTGGTTTCAGTCAGCGTGTTGGCGGGTCCTAACGTGACGTTCCACAACCTGGACGTCCTGCCCGGTAAGCAGGCTACGGTTGTTGATGGCGCTCGAAAATTCATGAGTTCAAAAACCGGACAGCAGTTTAAAGGTTCTATGCATCTCAACCGTGTTGCTTTCAACGGGAAAAGTCCTGCAACCCATACCTTGGTGGTGTTGCAGAACAGCCGTAAAGCGGCGGCTGAATGGAGTGAAACGCTGGCTGATAGTCAGGATTTTAGGGATTGGATGGCGACGCTTCGGGCGTCTTCGCAACCCGTTTCAAGCACCAATATGGATATGGTTAAAAGCTGGGGCACGATCGACAACGCTGATCGCTACTGGGACGTAAACTATTTTTCAACCAACGACCCGGCCGGAGTAGTTGCAGCGATGGATCAATTGATGAAAAGCGACCGGTTCCAAGACTTCCCAGGTCAGGTTTGGCTCAATGCAACGGCCTTTGGCGGCGACATGGTCCACGGCTACACCACGCACATGTTTGCTGTGGGTTACCAATCAATGGCGGAGTACGAATCCTGGAATGATGCGAATCGCTCTAGTGCTGAATTTCAGGTATTTATCAAAGCGCTTAATGATAAGGTAAGCTGGCTCAATAGTGAGCTGGTTTACAACGTGCTCGTGTTTGATAGTCAGACATCGCTGGAATCGTTCGGAGAGTAACGGGCAAGGCATCAGTGCCTGTTTGGATGCGAAATAGGCGCTTTGAGGTCTCTGCTGAGCATGCTTGAGCCCTTTTTGAGACGAAGACCCGTGCTCGTAATCAGGCCTCGGCAGGGCAGATTCGGTAATGTCGCATTAATGGGGTTGTTAGGGTGGGTTTGAGGCTGATAAAGCTGCGGTTGTAACGCTGGTTGTCTGCGCCGAATAAAGAGCGGTAAAGCGTCTTGTTCGAACGAGCACGCAAGTTAAGACGGCAGCTGTTTTTGTCGCAGCAAAACGCAAATCCTAATTTTGAGCGATTTGATCGGATAGCGCCTAAAACAAAACGTGGTTGAGCTGCCTTTTGATAGGGCATGGCGTGTTCTTCGCAATATTGCGCTAGGCAGCGATTCCCAGGGCAAGGCTTCGTAAGCGCCATTCGGTCGCAGGGTTATTTGGGTAAGCGCCTCGTTCACAGGCTGATATTGTTCGACTGCTCGGTGGGTAACCCCGTTGTCCTCTTCCCTACAGACAGGGTTTTTCCCAAACGGGATCACGGCTCGACCGGGGTCGCTCGCTTGCACCGCAAAAGGGTTCGGTTAGCCTATCGAATATCATCCGCGCTCCCTTCACATCTTGGAAAGTTTGTAATGGCACTTCAAGCGGTAGCGGCAGCCTTTTTTGAAGCGAACAACGCCAAGGCAATTGTTGTTAAAACATCAAGATGATCCACCGATTATGGCGAACCATTTTCAGCTCGATGCGAGCTCTGAGCCGTTTGGATCTTACCGTAGGCCGAGCGGCTCATCGCTTTCGGGACAACCCGACTAGGCTTTCAAGCCCACTCCCTGAGCGCAACTAGGGTTCAAACACAGCATCTAAAGTTGGCCGAGCATTTCGTGCTGAATATACGACGCCTTATGGTTTTGTGTAGTATATCCCAATACCCTAAACCAGCCGGGAACGATCATGAGCGACTTCACTGGGAAAAACATCGTTGTGACCGGCGCAGCGTCTGGCATCGGAGCGGCGGTTGTTCGCCGCACCTTGGAACTGGGCGCGCAGGTCATTGGCTTGGATATCAACCAGGCAACAGGTGAATCGGTTGGCAATGCCAAGGGGGGGCAGTTCTATCACTGTGACGTGAGCGATGTTGCGAGCTGGGAAGAAACCACGAGCATGCTGAGTAACCGCTTGGACGCAATTGACCACCTGCATCTTAATGCGGGCATTCAGATCGCGCCGCCCGAGGCGCCGCTCGCGGAGTATCAATTCAGCGCAATGAATTTAGCGCGTTATAAAAAAATGACTGGGGTTAACATCGATGGGGTTGTTTATGGGCTGCACCACCTTTTACCCCTGATGCGTGCGGGCGGGAGCATCGTGGTCACGGGATCCCTTGCTGGTGTTACGCCTTATGATGTTGATCCTTTGTACGCCATGACAAAACATGCGGTGACGGGATTGGTTCGAAGTCTTAAGCGGGAGCTTGGCGAGCGACAGCTTCGCATCAATGCATTGTGTCCCGCTGGAATTGATACGGGCATTATTCCGCAGGCCCAACGGACCCAAGACGCTGTCTTTATGACGCCTGACAATGTGGCGGATGAAGTGCTAATGCTGTTTACAGTGCAAGACAGCGGTGCGACTTGGGCCAAGGTGCGCGACAGTAAACCGGCTTGGATTATCCAACCCCCAGGCCAGAAGAAACGATCTAATTAAAAAGCGCTGATACAGCCGTTTTCGGCATAAGCCAACGTGCCGATCGCCTGTGAAGCGACAACCCGCCGCGCTGGCGAGGCGTCTACCCGAACAGGGCCCGCGACTTCGCATTCCGCAGTCTTTGAGTTACCGCGGCGATTGATGCTGCTGGTATTGACTCATAGGCCTGCTTGCAGAATCTTCCTTTAATCGACTACGCACTCAGGGCGATCCGCTGCGCTCGGAAACAGGCCCGGTCAGACGCGTAGGCGCGTTTTGATTAAGATTGAATAATTTGGCAAGACAGTCGATATTCGTTTAAACAAAAACTAAAAAAATTCAAGGTCTATTCCCATGGACATCAATGAGACAGTGGCGGTGGTCACGGGCGCAGGTTCTGGTATTGGGCGCGCGTTGGCTTGCCGGCTTGTGGCGGCCGGTGCACGATTTGTGGTTTGTACGGATATTGATGCAGACGCCGCGCGCGAAACGGCTAACCTGATTGGTTCGAAGGCCTCTGCCGAGGTTTTGGATGTTGCCGATCAGGCCGCGATTGAAGATCTGGTGACGCGCGTTGAGGCGGCGCACGGCGGGATCGATCTATTTGTCTCAAATGCCGGCTATGCGCTGGGCGGTGGCCTAAACCTCGATACGGATCAGTGGCGGGACATGATGGAGGTGCACCTTTGGGCACACTTGAACGCGGCGCGGGCCGTGGTCCCTGGAATGATAGCGCGAGGGCGAGGCTACCTGCTCAATACGGCGTCGGCTGCAGGCCTCTTAACGCAGCTGGATTCGGGCCCCTATGCGGTGTCCAAACATGCCGCCGTTGCACTGGCTGAGTGGCTTGCCATTCAATATGGCGACCAAGGTATTGGCGTTTCAGTGTTGTGTCCACAGGCTGTCCGCACCAATATCTTGGGCAAGCCGTCTGGTCGCCGTAGCCCACAGAAATCAAACTCAAATCAGGCGGCCCAAGACGGTGTTCTGGCGCCTGAAACCGTCGCGGATGATTGCATCAACGCAATTATCGCTGAGCAATTTTTAGTGCTGCCCCACAAGGAAGTTGCAAAATATTTCGCCAACAAAGCCAATGACTACGAGCGCTGGTTAAGGGGTATGCGCCGCTTCCGAGACCGCTTGCGCCAAAAACGTAACCAACCCTAGAGCCGCCCGTTTGACATGCTCTGACAGTTGGTGTTTCTTGATCACTCTACTGCTAAGTGAAGACCTGCAATGCCTAGACCAAAACAACCGCAGCAATACTACGATGACATAAAAGCTAAGTTCCGGGATGCGCGAAATCTGCGCTTGGGATATCGTCCGCCCGGCACGGATCAATTTATATCGGAGTTGAGCGGCGACTTATCAAAGTATGCGGTTGACCCCTATGCGGCAGACGTGCCAGACCGGGCGCCCATTACCGATGAGGTGGAAGTGTTGTTGATTGGCGGGGGCTTTTCTGCGCTGTTGACCTCTGCACGATTGCGAGAACGGGGAATAAAAGGGGTTCGCATTGTGGAGCGTGGGTCAGATGTCGGGGGCACCTGGTACTGGAATCGATATCCAGGCGCTGCGTGTGATGTTGTGAGCTATGATTATTTGCCGCTTTTGGATGAGCTCGACTACGTGCCGGTCAATCATTATTCACGAGGCCCTGAAATCTTTGGTCACTGTCAGGCGATCGCCCACAAGTACAATCTCTATGACCTTGCGGTCTTCAACACCACCGTGACCGAGACGCGTTGGGACGAGACGGAGGCGCTTTGGCAGGTCAAAACCGACCGCGGTGATGTGATGCGCGCACAATTTGTTATTTGCGCAAACGGCACCTTGGCGAAACCGAAACTATCGGCTATTTCTGGGATGACGGCTTTTAGCGGTCACGCCTTCCACACCTCTCGATGGGACTACCAGTACACGGGACAAAACCTGGAACACTTGAAAGACAAGGTTGTCGGCATTATCGGGACCGGCGCGAGTGCCGTACAGATTGTGCCCGAGCTGGCGAAGACGGCAAAGGCGGTCTATGTGTTTCAGCGGACACCCTCATCGATTGATGTCCGGGACGATTGGCCAACGGATCCAAATTGGGCGCGTAAGCTGGAACCAGGGTGGCAGAATAAAAGGCGATCGAAAGTACTTGCAGCCGTTGAAAATTCGCTCGAAAAACGGGCGAGCAAAGGCGCGACATCGCCTGAAGAAAAATTGAAAAAGCAGGAAAATGCGAATATCGATTACATGATGCGCATTCATCGGCGGATTGATGAAATCGTTGAGGATCAGACAACTGCTGATGCGCTCAAACCTTGGTATATGTTTATGTGTAAGCGGCCGTGCTTTCATAACGAGTATCTACCCGCTTTTAATTTGCCGAACGTACATCTAATCGATACAAAGGGCCAGGGCGTTACGGAGATCAGCGCCAAAGGACCGGTGTTCGATGAACATGAGTACGAATTGGATCTATTAATCTATGCCACCGGTTTCGAGGTCCAACAAACGGGTATCTATAACGACATCAAAGGCCAGGGCGGCGTCAACTTGCAGGATAAGTATAAGAATGGCATTCGCACGCTGCTCGGGATTCATACTGCGGGTTTCCCCAATCTGTTTATCATGGGCGGGTATCAGGCGTCGTTCCAGTTCAACCTCACTGATATGCTGCAGACCCAGGGCGACCATATTGCAGAATGCATAGACTATGTGCGCCGCAATGGACATCACACACTGGATGCAACGGACGCAGCTGAAGCGTGGTGGGTCGAGCAGGTCATTGAGCACCGCGGTAAGACCAACCGGTCGGAAGAATGCACACCCGGCTACTACAACTTTGAAGGCAATGAACAGCGCCGGCAGGATGGTAACTATAACGGGGGGTTCCGGCAGTATTTCGAATGCCAAGGCCAGGTGCGAGAAAAAATGACAGAGAATTTCCATCTTGCGTCGAGGAAGCCTTCCTCGTCATTAGACAAGGCGTAGGGCATGTCGTATCCGTTATCCGGGATTAAAGTCCTTGACCTATCGCGCGTTCTAGCGGGGCCTTTCGCGGGACGGATGCTCAGCGACTTAGGAGCGGATGTCGTTAAACTTGAACCACCGGAAGGCGACGTGACCCGGCACTGGGGCGCCAAGCGAGGCGACATCTCTGGTTACTATCACCAGCAGAACGCTGGAAAACGGAATATTGCCGTCGACTTAAGACATCCAAAAGGGCTGCTGATTGTTAAGTCGCTTGTGAAGCAGGCGGACGTGCTCATTGAGAACTTTCGGCCGGATGTCATGGCGCGGTTGGGGATCGATTACGAGACGCTGGCTGAAATCAATCCACGCCTGATTATGCTGTCGATTTCTGGTTTCGGTGCCGACAATCCCGATAGTCGTCGCGCAGCTTACGCGCCGATTATTCACGCGGAGACGGGTTTGATTGCTCGCCAGGCCAAGCTGACCGGCGCGTTTCCCACAGAGTTACCGCTTTCTGTTGCCGACACGAATGCCGCCCTGCATGGTCTGGTTGGGCTGCTTGCTGCATTGTATGCGCGCGAGCAATCGGGTCGGGGAGATCATGTTGAGGTCGCGATGGTGGATGCAACGATTGTGACCAATGATGGGATGCATTACGCGTTGGAGGGCCAATCGATGGGTGTCACCAATGAAGTGCATGAAACCGCCGGTGGTTTGCTGATGCTGGCAGGTGAGTTCAGATATATCTGGAAGTTACTCAGTTCGGTTTATCACGTCAGTGATGGCCTGGACCCAGCGCAAGACGTGACCTTGTCTGACAAAATCGCGGCACGACGAGCAGCCTCTAAAGCCTTCTTCACAAAGACCTGTGGCGATCGCGATGCGGTAATTCGTGCTTTGGATAAAATGAATATTGCCTGGGGGGATGTAAGAGACGCATCTGAAGTACGTCAGCTCGCCTCGGTTAAAGCGCGCGGGTCGATTCAGGAGGTTGATGACCGAGCCGGCGGCACGAGACCGATCCCTGCATCACCCTACAAGTTTCGACATTTGGCGTCAGAGGTTAGAGCCGGGGCGCCGCATCTCGGCGAACACAATCAGGCGGTATTGAGGCAATGGTTGGATTGGTCTGATGAGGCGATTCAGGATGTCGAGGCCGCCTTACTAACCACAACCGGTCACAGAATCGAGGAGTAATCGATGCAGGATTTTTCAGGACGAACCGCGGTCATTACCGGCGGCGCGAGTGGTATCGGGCTTGGCATGGCCCGCTCCTTCGCGGCGCGCGGCATGCAGCTTGTGCTTGCGGATCTAGATGATGCATTGCTCAAAGCGGCTGAAAGCGAATTTTCTGAGGCGGGTACCCCGGTCGTGTGCCAAGTCTGCGATGTGTCGAAGCTCGAAGACGTCGAGCGATTGGCGGAAGCGACCCTGGATCATTTCGGCGGGGTCCATGTGGTTTGTAGTAATGCTGGGGTCGGCCTGCCAACGTCTGCCCGTAACCTTAAACTGTCCGACTGGGAATGGATCATTAATGTTGATCTTTGGGGGCCAATTTACGCGGTGAAGACGTTCCTACCCCTTATAGAGGAGCAGGGCTTTGGCCATATCAATGCCACGTCTTCGATGGCGGGGTTGGTCTCATCCCAAATGATGGGCGCCTACAATGTTGCCAAGCATGGCGTGGTGGCCTTGATGGCGGCCGTGGAGCGCGAGCTGCGGGCCAAGAAAAGCGCTGTCCGGGCGTCTGTGCTGTGCCCAGGACCCATCAACACCAATATTAGTCGCCACTCCGTCGATTTTAGGCCCGGTCGGGGAAAGCCAAAGGGGGATTCTGAAAAAGCGGGCAAGTTGGCCGGCAACATCCAGTCGGCGCTGGAGAATGGGATGCACCCAGATGAGGTGGGTGAACTGGTGGCAAAGGCCATTGAGCAAGAAAAGTTTTGGATCCTAACGCACCCGCATTGGACCAAGACCGTCCAAAAACAATTGGATGCCATGATCCTTGATCAGACGCTGATCCGCGCGTAAGCCTTTCCTGAGCCAACTCGCAATAGGCTAAACAATCGACACGACGGCTGGCGATATCAGGCAGGTCAAGCAATTAAGGCGCGTCAGCGCCGCCACGAAACCACTCACTCAGAGGCGGGGTGTGTGCGCGAGGTCCTGCCGCCTGAGCGTCTGGGTTGTTGCCGCGATTGAACGGCGGGTTGCCTTTTGGCTCGAAATAATTGTCATCGCGAAGCGATGAGTGCCAGGCCCCAGATTGAAATTCGGCCGCGGCTTTTATTTTCTTGGGTTCGGCAGGATCGCGAGGTCTTGAAGTTTAGCAAACCAGCGGCGCAGCATGACCTCGGTGTCGACACATTCAGCGAATCCCGCTTCCCGCAATTTGATGGTGCTCAGCAATGATGGCGGTGGGGGTTGGGTGCCGCCCGCATTGAAGAGCGCGTCTGCATAGAAAAAACTGTCCCCAACAACCCCTCGAAGGCTGTGCGGTTTGAGGTTGTGATGGGCAACAATCTCAGTCCAGATGGTTTCCTGGTCATAGCAGGTTTCTGACAGCAGACGGGGCGCCGGGGGTCCAGCGTCCATATTAAAAATGTCACATAAGATCGGCCAGATGTCCTGCATTCTGAAAACGTCCCCATTGGTAATGTTGAAGGTTTCATTTACGAAGGCGTCGTTTGACCAGGCAAAGCGGATTGCTCGGGCTAGGATGTCGGCGTCAATGGCCTCCATAACACCCGATGGTCCACCCGGGTAGCTTAGGCTGAGCCCTTGGTGCGACTGCAGCGCAGCGTAAGCACCTAGCGCGGCGAGCATATTCATCGGCGCGTTCAGCGCATGCCCAAAAATAATTTGAGGTCGCCAGATTGTGAAGGCCCAGTTGTGTCGGGCCGCTTGCTCACGCAGAAAATCTTCCTGCAACCAGTAAAAGTTTTTATGTGGGTGACGGGCTTCACGCTCGCGCCCGGGTATTGTCATGGGGGCTACATGGGCGCCGTACGCTTTAGTGCCTTGCAATAATGTAATGTGCTGAAGCTGAAAGCTTTGCTTGGAAAGCGGGGTCATTAGGTTCGATAGCATCGTGAGATTTTGCTGCATCTGTTCATCATTCTGCCAGCCGGCAATCAGTCCAGGCTGCTCGTATAGCGCCGCATACACCACGTGGGTGACGTCGCGCAGGTGCGAGTCAACGACTTGATGGCACTGCGACGCGTCATTAAGGTCGAGCGCCACGAAATGACTGTCGGGTAGATCCGGCGGGCGGCGCGACAGCGCAACGTAATTAATGCCGGCGACGGTTAAATCCTCGAGTATGGCGCGACCCACCACGCCGCTGCCGCCGACAACCGCGACTTTGATATCCATCTCACCCCCCTCGATTGTGCATCGAACTTGCATGATAGTGTCTTAAGTCCGTCGGTGGAATGCGGGTGTCCAACTCATTATGCCGCGGGTTTCAGCGGGCTAAGTCGCAATGGCGCGGGGCAGATGTCGCGTTCATCCGCCAGTAGGGCCATGAATTGGGCCATCAGATACAGTGGGTCAGCGCGCGGTCGTTTAATGCCGCGTCACATCGTGTTGTTCGCGATCAAAATAGGACATCGCCCGATGAGGGTCGACGCACGGCTAAAATCGCACGACTGATAAACGGATCCTCGAGCCGGACAAGCCCAGAGCGGATGTGTTCAGCGGGGCTTAACGCGCCGCAGAACTGACCACTCTGTCGCCATGCGCGGAGCCGAGATAGAGTCGGTCACCGACTTTAAGCGCGACGGTGGCAAAGCCCATCGGCGCGCCATCTTGAGCATGAACCACTTCGCTCGTCATGGTGCTGGGATCCGCCTTAATAATCTCATAGGGCAGCAGACAGGGGCCTGCCGTCACTAAGGCGCAGGATTGGCCAATGGGATCATTTTTGTGCGAGGCCACCCAAAGATTCCCCTCGGCATCAACCGTTATGTTGTCCGGTTGTTGGACCGAGAATTCGCCTTCTCTCATGGCGGTGGCCCGATCAATTTTGATGGTTTTGCCGCCGAAATAGATGTTCACAAATAGTTTGGTGTTGTCATGACTTACCGCGATTCCATTGGGCATTAGGTCGTCTGTCCCAGGCACTTTGGTAAAGCCTTCATCCGGTTGCCACTCGTAAACCCAGCCGGTGGATTCGCCTGCCAATAATTTACGGGCCACCTCATCGAAAGCGGTTGTTTTATCCCACATATGGGTAATCAAGAAACCACCATCATGTAACCCTGCCACATCATTGATGAAGGGGTCATCCGGCGGCAGCGCGCAACCCTGCCAGTCAAGAGACCAGACGCCCTCGCTTTGTTTGGGCTCAAAAAACTCAATGGATTCTCGGCCGCCGTGATTCACCACCAATAGTTGTAACGGCCCGTCATCGAGCGTCACGAGGTCAATCCCGTGGGGGCTGAAGGCCTCGATGTCGGGCGCCGGACAAGCAACATCGCCCCGCTTAGACTCACTGCTTGACCAGGCAATCTTCAGCATTTCTCTTTTGCCAGAAATCAGATTCAGCATCGAAAGCCTGCCGGGCGCGTCGGTTAAAAACTCGCCCATTTCACTAACGATAAGAAACTTGCCGCCCGGCAGGGCGACCAAATCTTCTGGGTTTTGGTAGCCACAGTGCACGGTCATGTCAGGGCTCGGTCGGCAATCTAATAGTTCGGTCGCAACCCCGGGTTGATACAAACCCGAGGCCTCGGCCAAGGCGGACCGCTCATCGGCCTCGGTTAGCCTTTCTGATGACGCGTTATCCGCCGTCGGTGGAGCGCAGGCGGTCATCAATATCAAGAAGGGCAATAAAGCGGACAAGTTGAAATAAGCCATTTGGAGTGCTCCGAGGTTACGTCGTTTTGGGGTCAAACATTACCAAACAAAAAGCAAGCAACCTAATGCAGACTTGCGCCTCAAGCTCAGCATGCCATCAACCGAATTCTTCTGAGCCCAAGAGTTTGATGGCTAGGGCCGGTTTGGAAATGCCTTGATTATGAGGTTTGATCGAGCGGGGTGTTGTGAGCCCAGGGGTTATCCAGCCAAGTCTCTCAGCGCGTCCGGTCGACCCATGTCGCCATAACAAGGTAATATTGAGCCTCTCCAAACAGTCTAAGTAAATGGTTATGCCCATGACCTTTGGCCGCTATGTCGGCAACATTTCGAGTCGCTTTGATGCCACTGAATTGATGGCGCAGTTGGCGTCGGTGCCGCAGTGGCTCGATGCAGGTCAGGTGCTTCCGCTTTCTGATGGACATGATCAGGTTCTGAAATCTGATCTCGTGATGGGCGGCCAGGCGGTTAGTGTCGCGATTAAGGTATTTGGCAGACAGTCCCTTTTCAAAGATTGGTTTGATCGTCGCAATGGGTCAAAAGCGGCGCGTTCCTATCATGCGGGCGCGTTTTTATATCAGAAGGCATTGGGCACAGCAGAGCCGATAGCCTGGCTGGACCGCTGGGATGATGGCCGTTTGGTCGAAAGTTATTATCTGTGTATCCATGTGGCGGCACCTTGTTTTCGGGACGCATTGATACAGATCTACGAACAAGAGCAAAACAACGCTGGGATGATGGCGCTGCTGCATAAGGTGGCGCCGGCGCTGCGTCGGCTGCATGAGGCGGGCTTCATGCATGGCGATCTGGGAAATCAAAATATTCTCGTGCCAAAGTCGTCAGCAGGAACGTATTTGGAGCCGTTATTTATTGATTTAAATCGTAGTCAGTATGCATCAGCGCCGTTAGGGGATCGCGAGCGGGCGCATGATCTCGCGAGGATTGCCCTGCCCGGCGCCTACCTTGATATATTTAAGATGATCTATAACCATCATCAAAATTTACCAGAGCCCTTGGCGTGGCTTGAAAAAAAAGCGCGGAAGCGGTTTTGGGGGCATCGTCGAAGAAGCCGATTTCGGCATCCTATTCGGTTTTTGAAACGCTTGCGTCAGGGGCAGCCAGCCTCGCCTTACCCTTCAGACAAGGATTTATGGCTCTGGGATGAAAAAACTGCGCAACCCGTCGTCGTGTTAGACCGATCGGAAAAGCGCCGACTCCGTAGCCCACGCGATATTGCGATCACCTTATTCCGGGGCGTCATGGCGAGCCCTTCGTTGTACCGACGCTATCGTCGTTTGCTGTCCGAGAGCTATTCAAAACCCGTGACTTTAAAGAATCGGTTCGGTGTTGCGCTGCATCCTCGGACTGAATATGTCGAGCAAGAATGGGCTTTACTTAAAGCCTTGGGTAGCCCGCCGGTGCTCCTGCGCTTTTGTCATCACGAGACACCGGAAGATTGGCAGGCTGGGATTGCGTTGGTCGAAAGACTTTATCGCGAAAAAATTCCTGTAATGGTGAAAATTCTTCAGGATCGCCAAGCTGTCTTGAACCCTGTTTCATGGCGCGCCTTTTTAAGGATGGTGGTTGGGGCGGTAGCCGATAAGGTCAGCCAGATCGAAGTAACCCATGCAAAGAATCGGTCTAAATGGGGCGTTTGGACGAATCGAGAGTTTAAGGCGTTGATGCAACCTGTGCTGGAACTCCGGCACGAATTTCCAAGGGTTAATTTCGTCGGTCCGGCGTGTATTGATTTTGAATATTTAGCCGTTTTATCCGGATTAGCAGACCTGCCAAAAGGGTTACACCTCAATGGGCTTTCACATCTACTGTATGTTGATCGTCGGGGCGCGCCCGAAAACAAACAGAGCGGATTCTCAACGGTCGAAAAGTCGGCCCTTTTAAAGGCCATTGCGGATTGGTCGAGTCGAGTCGATAGCAAGGTTATTGTTTCTGAGGTGAATTGGCCGATTCAAGGCGCCGGCCTTTGGTCACCGATTACAGGGACTTACGAGAAAGCGGAATGGCGTCGTGATGCGCCTGGTGAGACAGAATTAGATTACGCAAATTTTATGCTGCGGTTCTTAGCGTTGACGGTTTGTTCTGGCCATGTCAGCGAGGTCTATTGGTGGCGTTTGTCTGCTCGCGGTTATGGTTTGGTTGACGACCAAAACGGGTTTGCGCCACGTCCTGCCTTTACCGCACTCAAGTTTTTCTTACATCTGTTGGGCGATGCGGTCTTCGTTAAGAAGCACGACACGCCTGAGGATCGCTACCTGCTAGAGTTCACCCAGGGCGCCACGCGAATACTGATGGCTTGGCGAGTTTCGGGTGAGCAACCCCTTGATGGTTTCGGGCCTTTTGATCAGGCCTGGGATGCTTTTGGCGCCGCGATTGAACGGCCGGTTTTTCGAGCATCGCCAACTTACTACTGCGTTGAAGGGGCTGTTGATGGATCGCGTGACCTTTGCGTCTCCGGATAGGTGGCCGCAGCCGCTGACTTGAAGCTTTGTCGGTAGGCAAGATTTCGGAGCTTGAAAAAGCAGCAAGCTTGGCGCTGTATTGCGCAGGCGCGATCGTGTTTTATTCGGGCGCTTGAGGTTTAAGAGTCGATCAAAGTGCAAGCGGCACCGACGACGTTACGATTGGTTTGGTTTAACGTATGATCGGTTGTATGAATAATCCCTGGCTTTCAAGTAAAACGCTGTCTGCCTCTTGTCGCGACCAAAGCGGGTCTGGTTGGTGGAATAATGATCGGTTTTTAATGCGATTGATTCGTTTAAAGCCGCCTTCAGTCCGTCAATGGTGCCATTTGGTGCTCGTTGGGTTTTTACTTGGGCCCATGATCACCGCGGCAAGTTGTGACCGGCCTGTATTCGTCAATCCCCTACAGGTGCTCCAGATCGGATCAATCGAGCGTCATTTTCGTATTGTTTATCCGACTAATTACTCGGCCAATGCTCATAATCCGTTGGTGATCTTACTCCATGGTTGGGGCGGAAATGAGGACGCTTTTCTGGATCAGGATGACCTTCGTCGAACGGCGGATGCGCGCGGCGTGGTTTTGGTGGCGCCGCGGGGCCTCGGCAGTGGCGCGCCTGACTTCGGAAACAATTCATGGACATTCAGTGGCTCCGATACGGGCGTGACCGAGGCTGGCATGCCGATTTGTGATGCGGCGCTCACCCCTGATTATCGATACCCTTCGTGTAAAGCGTCAAAAATTGCGGTAACGACCTGTGCCTGGACCCATTGCCAGGGTCAGTCGCACACCGATATTGATTTTTTGGTCGAATTATTCGTCCTGCTGGAAACGCAGCAGTGCATCGATCCAGATCGTATGTATTTAATGGGTGGATCGAACGGCGGTAACTTGGTCTGGGATGTCGCGCGAGCGCCGCGGTTAAGCAATAAGTTGGCCGCGGTCGCGTCCTGGATTGGGTTGCCGCATCAATCGTATTTGGCGCCTGGGAAGGCGTCAGCCCTGCCGGCAGCGCTCTTAATCACTGGGACAAAGGATACAACCGATCCGCCTGGCGCATGGGATGACTTCAACGTGACCACCACGAGCAATCAAACCGACCGTTATTTCTATGAGTCCGCTAGCGCGACGATACGAGCTTGGTCTGCCGCATCGGGCTGTCCAGTTGGCGCTGTCGCGACGCCTGTCGCCGCGCCCCCGCCATTTGATTGCCGCGCTTATTGTCCTGGAGAACGACAAGACGTGCCGGCACTCGATTGCCGATTAGAGATGGGCCATGAGTATCGTGAGGGTGATGCTTGGCCGTTGACGCTCGATTTCTTTTTGAGTCGTCATCGTGCACGGGGTTCATAGCAGACCGATTACGGATGAATAGGTGCCGAGGTGTTGGTGGGGGAGCCCCGGTGATGTTGCGGGGCGTAGGGTGGGTTTGTCCTTGCCGCTCGATCAATTGGATCCTATAACTTTGAAGTGGGAGACGAGATATTGATCAATCAGAGGATGGATGCCAAAGACTGGGCATTGCTGCTTTTACTGTCGTTCCTTTGGGGCGGCTCCTTTTTTCTGATTGACGTGATCGTGCTTGAGCTGCCGCCGTTAACAATCGTAACGCTGCGAGTTGGTATTGCGGCGATCGTGCTTTGGAGCGTTCTGCTGATCAAGGGCTATGAAGTGCCCAAATCGTTCAAACTCTGGCGCGCTTTTTTTATGCTCGGATTGCTCAACAACGTGGTGCCATTTTCGCTCATTGTCTGGGGCCAAAATCACATTGGCGCGGGTCTTGCCGCTATTATCAATGCCAGCACACCGTTGTTTACGGTGCTCATTGCCGGTGCTTTTTTGGTAGATGAGCATATGACGCCCCAGAAAGTGATTGGCGTTCTGGTGGGCCTATTCGGGGTGGGGGTGCTGATCGGCGCCGACGCTTTTGCCGAGCTCGGCTTCAACATGAGCCTGACAACCTTTGCCCAACTCGCCATTCTGGGCGCGGCGATCTCCTATGGCTGTGCATCCGTCTTTGGTCGACGCTTCAAGTCACTCGGTGTGAGCCCTTTTAGTACGGCGGTCGGCCAAGTCACAGCGGCCACAATTATTTTGTTGCCGATGAGCTATATCGTTGAGCGTCCAGATCAACTTGCCAATCCAAGTCTCGTTACTGGGTTAGCAATCGTTTGCCTGGGTGTTTTTTGTACGGCCCTGGGATACCTTTTGTATTTTCGGATACTGTCTTCATCCGGCGCGACGAATGTGGTTCTGGTGACCTTTCTGGTGCCAGTCACGGCCGCATTCTTGGGCTGGCTGATTCTGGGCGAGCAGCTGCATGGTCGATATGTTACGGGCATGGTGTTGATTGGGCTTGGCTTGGCCGCAATTGACGGACGACCCTGGGAAAAACTGAGAGCCGTTTTGAGATAAGGGTCATGGCAAAAGGCTGGATGATGCAATTGATGTGCCTATCGATTGTTTGCTGTCGGCCGGGCCGCCAAAAACATAGCCTGCCGTAAAGGCGCGCTAACATTCACATCATAAAACGGTGGCTAGCATGTCAGAGAAAGGGTTGTTGGGCCTGCTTTATCGGCGCGGGATCCAAACATTGATTTACTCAATGAGGGGGTTAAGGGCGGCATTTCAGTCTGAGGAAGCTTTCCGTTGCGAAGTGCTGGCGTTTGCTTTCTTAGGGCCAGCCGCATTCTGGGTTGCCAAAGACGCACTCGAGCTGATTCTGCTCTTGGGCGCGATGTTGATTGTATTAATGGTCGAGCTTCTGAATACGGGGATCGAACTGGTGGTTGATCGCATCGGTTTAGAAAGGCACGAGCTCTCGGGACGGGCGAAGGATGTCGGCTCTGCAGCGGTTCTGATGGCGCTACTCTTGTTCGTCTTGGTTTGGGGCGCGATTTTGTATGAAAATGTCTTGTCTTAGTCCGGGTATCCCACGCTTACGTTTGAACTCGCGACGATCCTTGCCGAATCAAGCCGCGATTGGCGGAACGAGCGGGATGCGTTGACGATCCCAAGCGCCTGATTGGGTAAATTCCCGGCCGACGATTCAAGATTGTGATGAATATCAGGGCCTTATCGCGGCGGTATGGATGAAAGGGTTGGGTGTGGCATGACGTCTCGTTTGAGGTGATGCTCGGACGTGTCTATGGGTTACACGGTCGGGCCAGTGAGATTAACGGCAGGCGAAGTATGGAAGGTCTCGCAAATAAAGGATGCGGAAAAACCCTTGCCTAGTATGACCTAAGCGTTTTATAAGGTCTTGTTAGGCTGCTTGGCAGCGGGTGGACCGTCATGGCTTAATAGATGCGAAGATATAAACAGTAGGAGCGGCAAGCGGATGCAAAATCGGCAAGTCTTCGAGGGCACGGTCGGGATGCTGGACGATGACAGCATTGCCGGAGCGGTTGCGAAAATCCGCCAGAACGATGCGGCGGGTCGTGAGCAGATCTTAGCGGCGGTGTGTTGGGCTGCGTTCGCGTGTCCACAGGCCATTACCCCGATATTTGACGCTTTGGCCAAAGCCTGGCTCGGGGCCGAAAAGGGGCTCGTCCCCGCGATGGCTGCTGAGCCAGACAACTTGCCGAGTGCGCCGTTAGAATCTTCTTTTTGGCAGGCTTTTTGGTCCGTTATTGATCAGAAGAATTTTGATGCCATCAGCATTACTGCCGCCGTTGCGGGCCTTGGCGGCGCGGTTCACAGCTCGATGCTGGCTTTGAGTGAAGCGGCCGCGGCGCAACACCCGGGTGCGAGCGCTGCTAAAACGCGCCCCGTACCAGGGCATACCGACTTGAAGGCGCTGGCAACGACGCCAAAGAACAGCTTAGGGTATACGCTGCATCAGATGGTCGTTGATAACGGATATGACCTTGAAGTTCTGGATCGTGATGCAATTCAGCTCTCCGAACTGCCTCCGGCGCTGCGCTACCTCAACGTGCGGATCCTGCAAATGCACGATGTTTGGCATTTGGCCGCCGGCTACAGCACAAGCGGTTCTCATGAAATCGCAATCTCCGCCTTTCAATTAGCACAATTTGGTCACAACTATTCCGCAATGTTCCTTGCGGTGGTTTTGATGAAGTCGCATGTCGGTACGCCGCGCTCGTTCACATTGCTGCTGCAGTTAATATTGGAAGCCTGGCGACATGGGCGGCAAGTCCCGGCGATGATGGAGATTGAATGGGAGGCTGAATGGCAGCATTCGATTGAGGATATCCGTAAGCGCTATGACATTAAGCCCTACCGAAGTGTCTTGCCGGCTAATATGCTCGAGGTGTTTGGTGGCGGGTCATGGTGGCAACGCCTCAGGTTGGGCTGGCAGCTGTCTCGATTACTGAAGCAGTTAAAATCAGGTCAGAATCCTTACTACGCCTGATCGGCGGATCAATTTGGTCCGGCGCGCCGCAACCCATCTCCGAAAGCTTTTATGAGCGATCAGGGCGTTCTTGTGGGATTGAGGCGGCCTGTGACGCCCACAACCTTAAGCCCCAAGCCCCAAGCCCCAAGCCCCAAGCCCCAAGCCCCAAGCCTTAAGTCCTAATCCTGAAGGTCAAAGCCTGAAGCCCTAATTTCCATGCGCTAAAGCCGAAAAAACGCAAAAGGGCGTCGATGGGTGTTAACCAGTAGGCTGCAAGGCCCCAACATTAAGGCGCGAGTGGGATAATCCACTCATCGTTACGTCGATCGAGTTGCCCGCCCATTTGTTCAACGACAACGCGATCAATGGTCTGCAGATCGCGTGCCGCCATGAGGGCAAAGCTATCTTCACCATCCTGATCGGGGGTCCTATCTGGAAACTGACGCCGGGTTCGGTGTATCCAGTAGGTGTTCGAAACGTCCTCGAGTGCAAAGGCCGCTTTCACGCCATCAAGGCCAAGCATAAAGCCTAAAAGCCCGCCCCAGGTCGCACTTGGGTTGTCGGAGTCCCAACCCGCAAGGGTCGCGATTTGGATGGTTCGAACGATATCGCCCTCGCCATAGAACCAGCTCACGAGGCTCGCGGCGAAGTTAATGAGGGCGTCAAACGGCGCTTGGTATTGGTAGTTGTCGGCGCCGGTCAACTGGTAACGTTGATAAATGGCATCGCGCGTGAGTGCCCATTGATCCGGCTGCCGCCGATAGTGACCCGCAACGAATTGGTAAATCTTTGCAGCAGTAGAGTCCGGCGGCAAGGTCTGGCTAGCCTGATCAGCCAGCCACTGGGTTTGTTCCTGGCGGGTCAGGGTGGGGTCGACCCTAGCTGCTAGGCTGTGCATCACCACATAAAACTGCGCGATCCACGCGGCTTCGCCTTGGGCCGTCGTGCGAATGGGCAGGTAGGCAATATCCTGCGCCGTATCCGGTCGGCCAGGCGCGAGCAGCCCAAAAATTTCCGTGGTCAGTTGTGCATCAATCATCGAATGCATCGGATTGTGCATGGGTGCACTCGTGTTGGGTGGGCGCATGCCCTCGGTCATCAGTTGTCGAGCCCGCTCGTTGGAGACCCATAAAAAGTTCTCGATGACGGGGGTTGAGTCTGGAAATTTCTGATGAAGCGGCGCATCGGTCTCGGAATAGATATGCGTCAACCAGCCATCGCGGATTTGCTCAGCGGTCAGTTTACTGGTTTCGTGATGATGATGGAGAAAGCTGTATAGGTATTCAATGTCGGTATCATCGTCCGCGCCCCAGGGGGTTCCAAGGGGTTCAAAGTAAAAGGCGATCCGGTCGCTGTGCGCAACAAAGTCGCCCCAAACGGATCGCCGATCAAGCGATCCCCAATCCGAATCGGTATAAAAGGGTAAGGTTTCGGGGGTGCCAACCGCATCCATCTCTGTCACAAGGCCAGTCCAATTGGCTATGTTCTGTCCGAGCCAAAACCCTTGCAAGCGTTCAGCATAATCAGACCGGGATAAACGCAGTACGGCGTCCTCTGCAGAAACGGGTAGTGTGAGGGTCAGAAGGATTAATCCCAAGATTGGGTAGGCGGTCATCGTTGTCTCATCCTGCCGGGGTGCGGCACCTGTTTGAGGCTTGGCGTCTGGTGGGTGCTCGCACTCAGCTGCAAGCTGCGGGCGTGCAATTCAGTCCCAACACCCTCGGTTCAAAACCATGGCTCGCAGGCGCCCATGAAGCCTCGTCATGGGATTACGCTTTTTGAATCGCCTCGTTGGCCAGCTCTAAGGACAGGTCGATGCGGGATTTCAGCAGATCGAGATCAACCCCTTCGGTACTTTTCTTGCCCTGCATATAGCGCGCATAGACGCCGTGCACGATGCAGGCCGTTTTCCAGCGGTTAAACGCAATATAGTACGGCAGATTTGACAAGTCTCGTCCCGTTCTTTGGGCGTAGCGCGCAGCCAATTCACCTCGGCTAGGAAATCCCGGGAGGCTCGTTGCCGCTTCGGGCGTCATTGGGCGCTGATCGCTGGGGTCTGGCCAGGGGTTTAAGGCGTAAGCCAGATCGGCCAGCGGATCGCCAAGGGTCGAAATTTCCCAATCAACCACAGCGGCGACGGTGCAGTCCGACCCAAAAAGACAGTTATGCAGCCCATAGTCACCATGCACAACACGGATCGGGCCCTGGTCTGGCAGGTTTTCTAGGAAATAGGTTTGCAGATGATGCGCGCGGTCATCGTCATATTCGGCGCCGCTAACGGAGGAGGTCCAAGAACGATACCAAGTCTTCACTTGCCTGCCGACATAGGAGTCCCTTTTTCCGAGTTCACCTAGGCCGACCGCATCGGGATCGACCTGATGAAGATCGGCTAAGGCGTCAAAGAAGGAAAAAGCGAGGGTTTCACGTTTGGCCTCCGGGACCAGCGCGCGGGTGTCCTCGCTGTTGTATAGGGGTTTGCCATCGATCATCCCCATAATGTAAAACCACGCGCCGGTGACATCGGGGTCTTCACAGAAGCCGAAAGGTTTCGGAACGGGAACGTTCGTGCTCGATAACGCTTTGATCAACGCCCATTCTCGGCTCATATCGTGGGCTTTCGGCAGGAGCTCGCCTTGGGGTGGTCGTCGGATTACGGCGAGTTGCCCTCGTGCATCTTCAATTTGGTAGGTCAGGTTTGAGTGGCCGCCTTCAAGTCGAGTCCAGCGAAACGGGGGCGTGAGTTCGGGGACTTCGGCGCGAACCCAGTCTTCGACGGCTGAAACTTGGTAACCCTCTGGTGCTATTTCCATGGTGCGCTCCCGCAAATGACAAGGATCAAATTGTTGCGTGGGTTAATCTAACATCTGATAGGCCGCTGTGCGAAGCGCCTCGGACAAGGGGAGAATCGAGCCGAGATATTGGGTCATGATGACACCAACCATGGCTTCTGCGGGGTCGACCCAAAAATAGGTGGCTGCGGCACCAGACCAGCCAAATTCGCCGTGATTGGTCAGGGACATGGCCTGGCCCGTATCGATCATCACCCGACCCGTCAGGCCCCAGCCATAGCCCGGTAATGGGCCCAAGCCAATTTTTAACGGCAGCTGGTGCTCAGGAATTCGATTGACTTGCATCATCTTGAGCATGGTGCGGGAGAGAATGACCTCCCCTGAGACGGTCTTGCCGTCCAAGAGCATGGT
>ENA-OWPI01001721-OWPI01001721.1-marine-metagenome-genome-assembly--contig:-NODE-1721-length-23131-cov-3.196582_pt1 | contig 23131 bp, 17 predicted proteins | sample MGYA00238138_ERZ651775 | MGnify/ENA primary metagenome ERZ651775 (study PRJEB26906, sample SAMN06265043) | marine metagenome | isolation source: Helgoland LTER site | place: Germany:Helgoland, sampling...
TGAGGCCAAGCCTGTAATTGAACCTGGGGTCAGTGTTTCCTCTCTTCCCAGCCAGACAAATTTCAAACAGGAAGAAGAAGGAGAAGAATTGCCCTGACTCTAGGGTTTAGTAAAAAAATGCAGTTTGAACTTGCTGATGCAAATCTTCATTTCAAGCGTTTTTGCTCTTAAACATTCTGTCAGCGCCAGGGAGGACGTGTCTTGCCTGCTTCATGTCCATCCTCTGAGGATCATTATTCGAAAGTTCACCCTCTTCCTTCTCTTCATATGCATTCTCTTGGTCCTCGTCGATTTCGGGTTCAGGAAAATCCATGTGATCCGCAAAGTTAGCACATATCAGTGTGTTGTGCAGAATCCCTTCATCTCCACCCCCCCTCCCGCCAAAAACATACATACGGCCTTCTGTCGAATCAAAAACGCTCGAAAAAAAGTCCCTCTGCCCCGGGATCATTGTCCAGTCACCATGCCAATCAAACTTGACCCGCGACCAAGTCATCGGTTTTTGTTTCAAATCCAGCACATCCATCTGATTGAAGATCCCTGCACTATTGGAGGTAATTACTACCACCTTTTGGGTGTCTCCCAGAGTATGAATGGCGTTTCCCGCACCTGGAGTGGGCTCAGGACCACAGACGACTTCGCACCTCCACTCTTTTTTTGTGAAATCATAAATCTCTATCTCACCCTTGGGGATGATACGCTGACTAACGCCATCGTAGCCCCCAAACAAGACCAACAAGTCGCCAACAGTCGTAATACAGTGGCTATCGCGACCGCGGGGCCAGTAGTCTCCTCCCGGATTTACTGTTTGGTGTGTTGAGGGGTAATTGAGTGAGCTGCAGCACTGTTTTTTGTGTTTTTTGAAAGCTCAACGCACATTTGACACAAAGCGCCCCCCCCCCAAATTGAGACAAAAATGGGACGGAAAAATTCCCTACAGTCATTGTACGTACTCACCGTATATCCAATCCAAATTGCCCTTCAGGAGCTCATTTACATCCAGAATCCACATATCATTTAGATAGGTATCGTTCTCTCCAAATCCCCCAAAGACAACTAACTTATTTTTGTAGCTGCACATGGCGTGGCCGTAACGTCCCTTCGGAGTAGGTTTCGACGCCATGGCATCACTTTTAGCACCATCTGCACCCTCAATTTTTATCCACTCCAGAGGTTCCACTCGGGTGTCAAGCGCAAACAGATCGTCGCTGCAGGTTGTCCCTTCAGTGCTCCCCCCAAACATAACTAGGACCTGTCCTACGCATTCAAACCTGACGTGAACCCGCTTTCCCGGAGTTCCCCCTATCTCCGCCGGAACTTCTGCCCAGTCGTACGTCCCCGAGTTGTAAAAGTGAAAGTCGGACCGGAATGTATCCTCATCAAAGCCGCCATACAGAAAGACAGCACCAGAGACTTCATCAAAGGCCATGCCGGCAGCCATTCGTGCCTACGTTTTTAATTTAAAAAAAAGGTGTTAGCAGATCCAGCAACAGGGGACGGGGGGAGTATTTTATCGCGGGGTTTGTTTCTTTTAGTTAAATAAATTTAATTGCGAGGGCCGTTCTCTTGACTCTTCACTTACTTCAGGAGCATTGAAAGGGATGCAGCTGAGCCCGATGTTGTAAATCTTTTCCTGCTCAATCGCCTTGGAACCCTGTATGCCACCAGTGGCAAAGGAGAAGATAGAGCCGACGGTGTTTGACAGCTTCGATACGACAGTTTCACTAGTACCCTCCTCCGCGTTGGTATCTCGAAGGTACTCTCTTGTCATCTCCTCCGCTGTCTTCGATTTGCCAAATACCGACTGGTAGAGAGCCAAGATAAACCAGACAGAGAGCATAACGACCAAGGACCAAAAACCGAAACCCATCACTGTCCCAGAGTGACTTAAGACAGATGAGGAAGTAGACTCCTCATCGTAACCGTCATCATCCCATTGGGTCATTATCGTATTTTAAATGTCACCAGAACAGAATGAATGGATCGAAAGCGATCGAACGAATTAGTTTTCTTGAAAGGCAAGGAAATTAGGATCAGTCTGGCAAATTTGAAACTTGAACTGAAAAAAAACCCAAATTTTACAAACAACATGTATTGCTCGTCACACTCAATTCCTCTTCCAATTCCTCTGTAATTTTACCATGGAAACGCTATCGCTGATTCCTCCGCCTTCTTTAATATCTATCTTTTTTTTAATAATCGTTCCCACCGTCTTCTACTTCAAAGGACAGCCCTCCTGGGGGTTGGCGGCACCCACGAAAGACCCCCTCTGGCGACGTGCACTCTCAATGTTCATCCTCCGGCGCTATATGTCCCTCTCGGGGTGGTCCTTCTCGCCGTGCCCCACTTCCCCTTCTGCCTCTAGGCTTGTCCTCGTCTTTCCCCAGACCTCCACCCTTGACAACATCATAGCCCCCCTCTACCTCTACAGCATGTGCTCCCATTCCGTCCGTAAAGGCCTATCCAAGAAAGAGAACTGGACGATTAACTTCCTTGGTGGGGATATCATCACCGTAGTCGATAGAGAGAAGAGCAGGGACCTCGTGGGCTCCCTTGCCAAGGATGTCAAGGGCAGGGACTTCTGTGTCATAATCTCGCCTGAGGGTACAAGGAAGAGAATTGAGAAGTGGAGGACTGGATACTACCACCTGGCGAAGGCGACTGGGGCCCACATCGGAATACTTAACATTGATCACAAAAACAAGACGGTCGGGATCGACAAGGTTATTGAACCCTTCCATACCGTAGAGAAGACCAACAGCTTTGTGCGGAGAGAGATGAGCAAGCAACACTTTTTGGTTCCCGAAAACTTTGCTTTCTCTCCCGTTCAACAAAAATTATATAAATGAAATCTGTAGATTCGATGGAAGTGGTAGATTTATTTACAGTGGATTCGGGTTCTTTTTTCATATTTGCAATTGTAACACAGAATTGGTCTTGTCCTTTCTTTAATTCATTTTCTCAACTTCACTATCACTAACAAATAATAGCTATATTGCTTTGGGGTCGACCCCCACTTCCCCAGCCACTTCCTTCTCGGCATTATAAATCTCCCACTCTCTATTTCTCTCCTCATTCACCCTTCGCGCCCTCTCCCAGTCCTCCTCACTCATTCCATCCATGACATATTGATACCTACTGCTGTTAATGCCAAATACATTGCTCAGTACCTCCCCCGCAAATTCTGCCCACCTGAGTCCTCTTCCCATAATTGCCACTCCTCTATGCCACAACTTTGTCCGAAACGAAAGCTTTTCCTCGTTCTCTCCCCCACCCTCCCAGAAATACTTTTTGGGTATGGGAAGAATTTTCCTCACAGTCCATTCCATTGGGTCCATCATCTCGTCGTCCATGTCAACCTCCTCGCACTGCATCTCCGGTAGGTTAGGATCGTCCAGCACAACATCATCCCCTGAATCTACGCTGGGGCTGTCATCATCTGCTGCTCCCTGTGGTGAATTTACCGTCGTAAGCTCAACATCATCAACCTTAATACTGTCATCAAGTACGGCACTCATCGTCAGATCAAAGGTACAATAGTGTGAGGAAAATTGACCAAAGCCTTCCTTTTATGTCGTAAGTATCCGTCAAACACCTTCCACAGAAAGGGAGCGTTCTTTTTTTCAATTTTGGATTTGGCCCTTGCTTTGGGTGAAAAGGTGTAGGCACGCTTCTTAAAACCTCCTTATGGTTCCAAAAAGTCAGGGATCGCGATTTTCACGTAATATTAGAAAAAGAAGAGCGAAGTCAACTAAAAATAGAACGGCTGGGTGAGGTGCGACCACCATCGAAATCCAAGGCCTCATTTTCCGCTCATTTTATCTAACTTGCTGTCGCTCTACCGCAGTCTGCGAATATTTCTGACACTGACAATACACATACACAAAAAAGCTTCTCCATTGTCACCACGCTCTCCCGCAGCCATCGCTCTGGTTTTTGTTCCTTCTTGGCCCTTTTGTGTCCCTAAAGAATGTCCTCCAAATCAAAAATTTCCCTCCTCTCCTCCTCTGGTTCTGAATCGGATTCTGACTCCTCTTCAGCCTCATCAACCCCTTCTGACTCCAAAGTCACTAAGTTGACAGTGAACAAAAAGTATGCCAAGTCATACCAATCATCCAAGCGTGCCCAGAGTCTCCGTTCCGCTCGTTCCATGGGTTTTGGAACCGCAGGGGACGAAGACGAATCGGACGGGGACGAATCATCTTCGTCATCGTCTTCTGATGATGACGCTCATCTTCTTACTGATCAAGTGGACCTTAAAATTCTCAAAACAATCAACGCGATTAGGAGCAAGGATCCAAAGATATACGACAAGAGGGAGAATTTTTTTAACGAAGATGGTGTCTCCGAGAATGACGACGACTCGTCTACCCCCTCGACGAAGGAAAAATCAAAGAAAGACAGGAAGATGTACTACAAAGATGTGGTCCGACAGGAAGTCCTTGAAGACATGAAGAAGAATGGCGATCAATCCGATGACGATGAATACTCGTCGAGCGCGCACAATGGCAGGGGCGAAAGGGCGCTACCGACACACAGACTCGCTTACGATGACGAACAGAAAGCGATTCGCCAGGAATTTATCAATGGCGATGATTCTGATTCTGATCCTGATTCTGATGACGATTTACTCCTCAAAAAGAAATCCAAGACCTCGTCAACCGCAGACGACCAAATCACAAAATCAATACAAGAAGAGTACGATCGTCTCAACGATAAACAGAAACAACAAACCCAGACAACTGTCGATCCAAGGGGGGAAATTCAAGATCCTGACGCCTTCCTACGCGATTTTATGAAGGATAGGAAATGGGTCGACGTCGACGGTAAAGAGTTCGGTGGAGAGTTCTCGTCTGACGACGACGGCGATGACGACGAAAAGGGCACCAAAGACGGACACCCCGGGTACGAGTCAGACGAGGAGGAGCTTGAGCGGGCTGATCGATTTGAGAGTAAATACAACTTCCGTTTTGAGGAGGAAGGATCTGGTGCCATAGTGTCATACGCTCGTGGCACAGGATCGTCTTCAGCGGCCGGCGGCCCGGACGCGTCCCTGCGTCGTCCTGATGAGCGTCGTAAGCTCCAAAGGGAAAAAAGAAGGGAGAAGAAAAAGTTGGACCGATTGAGGAAAGAGGAGGAACTCAAACGTCTCAAGAATGAAAAGAGGGAGGAACTCAGGGAGCAAATGCGGATGGTCCAGGAGATTGCTGGCGGGAGTGCTGGTCAAGAAGACTTCGGCGGATACGACGGCGAATACGACGGCGAATACTACGAGGAACAAAGCTCCAAGAAGGAGAAGAGCTCAAAGAAGGTAAAAAGCTCCAAGGCCTCCTCCTCCAAATTAGGGTTCGACGAGGCAACGATGAAACGTCTCCTGGAGTCAGATTTCGATCCGGACGAGTTTGACTCCGCGATGCACTCGGCCTACGGGGAAGATTACTACGAGGCCGACGAAGACGACCAGCAGCTCAAACCCCAAGATATCATTGGGGACGAACTTGACGACACGGGATATCAGTATGATCAGCAGAACGAGGAGGAACAGGATTACGATGGCGATGATTATGACGATGGCAAAGACGGCACTGTCGGCAACGACGACGACGACGACGACGAAAACGACGACAACGACGACGGTGAAGACGGCGAAGAAAAAAATCTTCGCTTGTCCGAAATCAATCGCAAGACAAACGAAATCCTCGACTCCCTTTACTCCCTCGACTACGAGGACATGATCGGGGATCTTCCCACCCGTTTCAAGTACCGCAAGGTCGAGGCAAACGACTACGGTCTATCTGCCCGCGAGATCTTACTTGCCAAAGACTCCGACCTCAGCGGATATGTCAGCCTGAAGAAAATGGTGCCGTACAGGGAACGAGAAGAGTTCAAGGTCGGGGGGAACAAGAGAAGGAAGTTCAGGGAGATGCTCAAGAAACAGGAGAAGGAACTCATCGAGGAAAATGGAGGCGGAATCTCTAAGGAGTCCGTCAATGAGCAACAAGAGGAGGTGGCACAGGAACCCAAGAAGAAGAAGAGGAGGCAGAAAAAGAAGCCCAAGGGGGAGAAGGAGGGCGAGGGGGAGAAAGAAGCTGGCGTGTTAGAAGATGGCGTTTCAAGAGCCAACATCCCAAAAGCCGACGTCCCGAAAGTTGACGTCTCAAAAGCTAAAACCGCAGAGGCTGAAGGAGTCCCACAAGACCATGATCTTGGCGCCGTCGCCGCAGATACGGAGACGGAAACCGTCAAGAAAAAGAGGAAGAAGAAGGGAGTCAAGAAATCAAAGGAGGAGAAGGCACTCATCGCTCTTCAGGCATCCCAGCAGCAGCAGCAACAAGACCAGCCCAAAGAAACGACCACACCGACCACCACTTTGCAGAAAAATGGCGGAGAGAACGACGGTAACGACGACGAGAAGAATAGAAAAAAGAGGGAGAAGAAGAGGAAGCGGAAGGCCAAGGGCATTGGAGAGATTGAGGCCAAGACGGGTCTCAGCAAGGAAAGACTCGCTGCATTTGGCCTGTGAGGGGACGAAGAAGCAAAAGGATGAAAAAGCACCTAGAAAAAGTAAAGCGAAATTAACGAAGGCCCACGTCTTTGTATCTAGCAGAAGTTTCTTCGTTTTTGTTAGCACAATAGGTATTTCACACTTTCACAAAGCATTTTTTTCACCACCACGCGCTCCATCCGGCAAAGAGAACAGCGAGGTGCTCGACATTAGTCGCCGCTTTTATGAGTTTGTCAACCTGCTCCTCAACTCCAAGGCTGACCTTCCCACCAAAGTCGAACCCTGTGAGCTTCTCCTCAATTCTATTTTTTACTTCGATGGCCTTGCTGTTGAGCTGGACCTCCTCAGCCGCCCCAGTCTCCTCTTCTCCAGACTCCGTATCCCCCCCTCCTCCTAGGCTAAACAGGCTGACTAGGCTCATCGCACTCCCTCTTCTGTCCTTCTTCTTTTTCGCGCTCAACCTCCTGGCCACTTTTTTGTCTTCGTTGGTGCTACTTCTCTTCTCTTCTTCCTCAGACCCGGCCTTAACGACTTGAATGACGTCGTCATCTTCATCGTCATCGTCGTCATCATCGTCGTCATCATCATCGTCATCGTCGTCGCCACCTTCTCCACCCCTTTCTCCGTCCCCCCCTTCGAACTCAACATTGTTCTCTGCCAAGAGCCTCCAGCTGATGAGGGGATCGTGCACAAACGCCTCGAGCATCGCTGTTAGGCTGTCCCTATTGTCCCGAAGAATTCTCATGACGACCTCACAGTCACTTCTGTAGCTCCCCTCGATCCCGGTCACTTCCATAGCCTTAACCATCATCCGCGTAAGCCTGAAGGGGACGCTCTCCGGAAATTTGTTCCTGGTCTGGCAGACCTCCCAACAGTCTCCAAAGTCGATGTGGACGACCTTACCGCTCCGTCTGTCGATCATCAAGTTATTGGGGTGCCTATCTCCGAGCCCCAAGATGTAGCCTGCTATGCTGGTGATGGCAACACTCCTGGTGTAGTTGGTTCTCCTGCTGAGCCAAACCTCGCTGTTCTGGCTTCTCAAAAACTGCATTTTGGCAAGATCGTCACCCTTAGTCTTGCTCCTAGCCATCTCGAAGATTTCCACCTTGTTTAGAAGGGGCAAACTATCGTAATTTGGTGCAGCGCTCTGAATAAGTTTGTGCTCGCAGTTGAGTCTTATGTTCCGGGGTTCTCTGTACTGCTTCACCAGCGAGTGTAAAGTATCGCACTCAGGCACCCAACCGATGACCCCGCTATTGTTGCTCAGCGGCATGACGGCATACCTTTGTATGCTCATGATAGAGTTCTTTGCGCTCCTCCTATCCTGCGCCAAAAGGGCATTGATGAGCTTGAAAAGTTGCATAACCCTTTCGTCTTGCCTCAGGTCCTCGTGGCCCTTGAGCAAAAACGGGTGGTCAACTCCGTCACTTCCCACGATAGTCATCTTCCGTGGCCTCTGTTTGCTCACGATGACGTCCATATTCGGGGCAAAGCTGCTGATCCGAATAATCTCCGTGTGTGCTTTATACGTCCCTGGGACGGCAAGCTGCAAGTTTGACGCCTTAAGGAGGCGAGGGCTGACGTGCTGAAGCTCAATCTTGTCCAGGTTGCTCAGCTGCTTGGTGATCTTTTTAAAAATGAAGTAATACAAGTTCCAGGCCTGATGTAGGTCCCCAAGTCGCTTATCTTTCTTGTAGCTATTCAGCCACTCACTTGCCTCCATGATGTCCCTCCCATAGCAATGTTGGAAGGCGACGCTCCTCACCGTCTTGTTTTCCCCATTGTTTCCGCTCTTCACGATATTGGCTTCGTCCACCTGCTTGTGAAGCTGATCCAAAATCTGCATCATCCCATCGATATCATTCTCTCCAAAGAATAGTCGACTAGCCTCCTCTAATCCTTCATGCCAGGCCTCGTGCCAAGTGATGGCCAGCCTGATGATCTCTTGAGAGACCAGGTTGGCCTCATCTACCAAGCTCCCGTTGTGCACTCGCATACTCTTAATAATTTCATTGGCCGCTTTCTCCCTATTTTTACTACTTGTCTTCGACACGACTGTCACGGGATAGATAAGGGCCTGAGGGTGCTGCTTCCCCACCCTCGCGAGAAGTTCCTTCAGCAATTTGTTCACTTTTGGAAACTTGGTGTGGATCCTGGCAATGAGCTGGGGAATCACGAACAACCAGGTGTCAACACTCAAGCTATTAAGTCCCCGTTCCATCTCCGCATTCAGATCTTCACGCTCCCCGTTATTGAACCAGACAGTTAGGAGACGAAGGGTGTCCTGCAACTTGTCTGCGATAGGGCGAGTCTGTCCAAGATTTAAACTCCGGAAGAAACCCTTTGCCGCGTCCACCACAAAGATGCTATTCGCCTCCTTGTTTCCGTTATCTTCACCAATACCACTACTGCTTCCTTCACCTCCCCCTTCCCCGCTCCCTTCCCCTCCACCCCCTCCCCCAACTCCGCTAATCTTATTCTCGTTGAGAATCATGTTCTGGTTCATCATCTGATAATTCATCAGCGCCCAACTGTGCCAGGCCTTGTAGTAATTTGGTCGAATTTCAGCAGCATCCCTCTGCAGCTTGATGATCTCCTTGAAATCGACCTGTGTCTTCTTCTCCTGAGCCATCAACAACTTCCACTTCCCCACCTTGAGCATACACCTTCCCAAGAGCTTTCTGTTGTTGCTCTGCAAACTATTGGTAAGCCGGAAGCTCGCGCTTGCCGTACTGCTGCACCTGCTCTGACGTTGGCGATTGGCCAAGCTGCTTTCATACTTGCTCCTCAAATCATCGCAATAATGTTGCAAGCCAGCCAAGGCGTCTTTTTTGTGGCCGCAAGCCCACATGTATTTGAAAATACTATACATGACACGAGGGTTTGCGCCGGCAATTTTGCTGCTCATGTGGACATTGCTGCTGGTCGAGCTATTTCCACTGGTAAACATGGCTGATGAGCTGGCCGGCGCACCGCTCAACCCAGTGCTGACGAACTTTTTGAGCTTTTGGAGGGGCGAGTACATAGGGTTCATGCCCATAATTGACGTTCGGTCGATGAGATCCTCTTCCTCCTCATCTTCGCTATTCAACTCGACTTCCCCCGCGCTGAAGCTCCCCAAGCTGCTGGTAATTGAGCGCAAAAAGTGAGGGTCATATTTCTCAAGAATTCCTTGGGCCCCGAGGCGCTTCAGTGCGCTGTGGCAAAGACTAAGTTTCCCACTTCTTCTGCAAAGCTTCTCGTACTTTAGCCACGCATCAAGATCCTCCTCAGGCTTCAGTACCAAACTGCGTAGCGTCAGTATTTGCCTCCACAGTTCAGCATCAGGAGGCACCCACTCCAGCCTCTTGTCCCACTTGTTCCTTAATCCCTCTAATGAATTTTTTATCTCGGTTTGTTGCATCCCTATATCCCCACTGGCAGCCGCCAAATTGGTGGCAAGCTTCTTGTGTTGAATGATCTCTTCCAATTCGCTGAGATGCTGTACAGTGACCATGCAGCGGTGCGCCCTGCTGTAACTGAAGTCCCCCAGCATGGAAGACAGTACAGGAACGATGTTTTCTCTCGCCTTGTCTATGTGGTCCTGCGCCTTGTCGAAGTTACCTTCCCGCAATGCGAGGACTGTATCGAAGAAAGCCGTCACATCATCCGGTTCAGCGTTACTCTCGTCAGAATTCACTCGCCCGCTGCTCATGTAGCGCTCCAGGCTGCTCCAGTCGCCCATCACCCACGAGGCCTTGGCGCCGAGGGTCTCAATATCGCTGGCCCAATTTTCGTACTTATCTTCTTCGCTAGAAGTGTTGTTGTTTTCCTCACTTCCATTGCTGTTATTGTTACTATTTTTCCTGTTTGCAATGGTGGCAGTACCACTTCCTTCGACCCGCCCGCTACCTTTTTCGTCACTCCGGAACTCTTTGAGCTCGTCAAGCAATTTTTTTGCTTGTTTGCTGACCTTCTCGTGGTCGTCTAACGCAGACAAGCACCTCATCTCTCCAAGTTTGTTCTCGAAAAGATCGTGCCTCAGCTTTGCTTTTTCAGATGACGACATGTCTTTCGCTGAAAAAGTAAGTTTCGTATCAATTTCTCCGTGCTGCTGTTGGTACAGGCTCAGCGCTTCGTCCCACTGGCCCAACTTCTCTTGCCAGCTCGGTACCACCTGAATATCGCCATGGTGCTTCGCAATATTGTTCAGGATTCCTTTGGCTGCCGCATCCAAACCAAGCTGATTATTCACAGCGATGAGCGCCTCGATGCAAGTGCTATTTGGCCGCATCGCGAACTCCACCTCTTTGCAACGCAAACACTTGGCTAGAGCGTGCGCCTTTCTACTTTGCTCTCCCATCTTGACGATATCCATCGGAATCTTCTTGTCATGAAGCTCGACAAACTCAATAAGATTGAGCAAATCCTGCAGGATCTCCTGCGGCATAATTGGAGCTTCGATTGCGTTGGCGATTGCCTCGACAAGTTTGCTCGCGTTTTCAGAAATTTTGAATATGTCGACTTCACCGGGATTTAGGTGAACCCAAACGGACATGAACGACGCATTGATCAGCTCATGAGCAAGAGGTTGGTAGACCTGGGCTAAATTTTTGCAGGCGTAGAGAATGGGGGAGGGCGACTGTCGGAGGAGCTCCAGGGAAAAACGCCTCATCCACTCGATCCAGTCCCCGGGGGTAGTCCGGCCGGTCACATCCCAGGCAGCCTTTAAATCACTGATCCCATTGACATCAATGATTCGGTCCTTGCGCAGCTGCTTGTTTTTGATTCCCATCAGCACGCCCTGGTGGATGCTCCCGCTCTTCCCCATGCTAGTTTTGCCGTTGAATCCTAGCGTTGTCCTCTTCCTACCCTTCACTTTGCCGAGCTTCGAGAGATCTTTTCTGCCGTCCTCCTCCTCGTCAAAAGTCGGCTCTGTGTAGACCGTTTCATTCTTTAGGGCTTTCATCACCAAACTGTGATACTCATAGTCCAGCTCGCTTGTGCTATTGTTCTGGTGCATCTTCTGATGGAGCGCCGTTCTGACCGGAAGAACGTGGGGAATAAATTTTTTCCCGAGCCTACAGACCATACAGCACAGACACTTCATGGCAGTCGATTGTAAGTCACCGTCATCTGAGCGCGACAAAACACGCACGAGCACGTGAATGATCCGGGATGCAAAGAGCTCCATGTAGGATGACTTCGTGATTTGCATGAGGACGACTAGGCATTTTCGTCGAATTTTCATCTCCACATCGTCTGATTTCTCAAGGATTCTAATTAAAACAGGCACGACGTCTCGGAGAAACTCCCCTAACGCCTCGCCGTTGATCTGGGCAAGTGTATCCAAAACAATCATCAGACGTGATGTCAGCTCAAAGTGTTCCTTTAACACTGAAAGGATGGGAGGTAAGAGGGAGGGAAGCAAGCCATTGAAGACTTGGTCAGGAGTAGCGGCTTGGATGGATTTTATTACGGACAATACTTCCTCAAGGGATTCATTATCATCCGTCCTGTTCACATTTTGGAACCAAAAATTATCCAAAAACTCAACTATGCCAGTTAAGTGGGGCTGGATTTGCTCCTGCTCGGATTCAATTAGGTGTCTCAAAAGCTCAAACAACTCGATTCTGAGCTCCCCGCTGTTCGAATCGTCACAGTCCTTAATTCCAACGATGCAACAGCCCACCAATTCAGGAAGGAGAGGAAGCGAGTTGGCGGGAAGGCAGTCAATCACGTGAGAAGCGATGTGGACCGTGGCGATATGATGAGAACCGAGCATCGGGTCTCGCAAAATGTTTACCAGCGCATTAATCGTAACCGCTGGGTAGTACTGCTGGAGGGTCAAGGGAGATGCGAGAGGATTGTTCGGTGTGCCAATCCGAATGTAATTGTTGTTGTTGTTGTTGTTGTTGTTGTTGTTATTGTTGTTGTTGTTCATAAAGTTATTGGTGGCAGCGTGGGTATTTTCATAAGGAATATGGACCACACTGTTTGGTTGGTGGTACGCGACCAGGTGGTGCGCGTGGGTTGCGTGAGTATAGGCTTCTGGGTGATTTTGATGGTGATTATGTTGCGATGACGACCACTTATTGCTTTGCCTTGTAAGATTGTGTTGGTGAGCGTCGGGATCCACGGTGGAATCGCTTTGATCCTCTATCTCCTGCTGCAAAGCCAGTTTGACATTCTCGTACTCAACCCCTCCACCGTGGCCCAACTTGGCCTTCATCTTCTTTAATTTCGCAGGTTCTGCAACGCCAAGAATGCCAAAAGCGCGGGTTGCCTCACATCGCAGTTTAACGTTGTGAGGAGAGGATGGGGACTGAATAATGTTTATGAGACCGTCGAGCAGCTTAGGGTGGGAGAGGTACGGGGAAATCACACAGCCTGTTGTAGAAACAATCTGGCCTAACGCTTTGAGGGCCATCATGGTTTTTTTGCCCCCTTTCTCATCAATCAGGGCAACTATCTTGTCGAGGAGTACATTCTGGTAGGGGGCGACATGCTCACTTGAGACGAGAGAGAGCTCACCGAGGGCGGCTACAGCCACCGCATCAACATCAGGAAAGTCCAGTTGCGCAATCAGTGGATCCCGGATCGTCTCTATGTACGGCTTAAGAAGTATGTTCGCTCCCTTGATGAGTTCAGTGAGAAGAATGACGGAGTCTTCACGGAGCCTGCCATCTTCATTTTGTTGTAGCTGACGTACTAGCTGAACGAGAATTTTCCGCAGTTGTGGCATGATCACATTTGGGGAGTGATACGCAAGGCGGGCAATTACGGACATGGCTGCACTGCAGACCAAAACAGACTCGTCATTGATTGCCTCCAGGAGGCAAGTAAGATTGTCACACTGTGCCACGAACTTGTCGAGACGGGGAGTTATCGACTTAAAGACAGATTCGCGGATTGCCTCCATTTCATCCGCGACTCCAACCATTAGAAGGCGCTCCAGGACGTCGAGGATCACCGTGTCGGTAGAAAGGTCATTCTTGAGTTGATTTGTGTTCAGTAGCTGCTCGTCAGTTAGGCTGCGGTGACAGATTCTACAACAAGTGATGGTAGCTGTCTTTCGTATAGATCGCACCTCGTCGTCGAGGCAATAAATTACACACTCACGGACCAAGGAAAGAACCTGAAATGCACCCTGAGGATGATTCTTGTAAAAATCAAAGGTGTGCAAAGTTTGGAGAGCGAGCGTAACGAGAGTAACTTCGTGGGCGTCGGCGTTGTCGGTGGAGGGTAGCACATTAGATGAGGACGCCTTGCGGGGGTCGTGATGATTCCGGGAAGAGGAGGAGGAAGAGGAGGAGGTCAGGTGGGACAAGCTCAGCAACTCCACGGGCTTGCTGAAGAGGCTGCTACTGTGCGATCTCGTGTAGCTATGGACAGAAGGCCGCCTTGCAGTCTGTGAGTTTGTTCCGTGCATCTGGTGCGTATCCATTCCGGTATGCGAGCGCAGGATCTATGCCCCGTTTGTGTTTTCGTTCTTTGTGTCAGAGGTTTGCGCGAAAAAGATTCTTCAGCGGGGACCCAACAAACTTCGAGGTGCTCACTTACCTTATCAATCTCTCCAAATAAACGGGACTGAATCGTACCGCGCGCTGTGTCCACGTTCTCGGATATAATCTTGAGCGTATCAATCAGCACATGTGATAGGCCACACTTGAACATGCTGTCCACTAACGGAATGACGAGCTCGCTCGCGAACTTGCTGTCTCGCTCTTGAATCTTGCCGTCAAGTACGGGGTTCGAGGTCGTGACCTTGACGATCATACCCAGGGCTTGTAAGGCAGCAGAAGACTCCGTCTTCAAATCTCCGACATTAATCACCATGAAAGACTCCCGAATAGCATTTATGATCTCGTTGAAGAGGGGGTTACGGGTGATGCTATGGCCTAATTTAGAGCAGAGGTTGCCAAGGGAAATGAAGGCTTTGTCCTGGCTCTGAGAATTTTTGATGCAGGAGAGCAGAAATGTGATGGAATCCATTAAGCAGAATTTCTCAAAGTTTGACTTGTGCTTGAGCATGTGTGTGGTATCGAAGGCGGCGAGCTCCGGGATGAGGGAGAGAACGGCCAATCGTACGTGCGTCGCATTATTATCCTTCTTTGAGGTCATCAGAGATGCCAATTTCCCGTCTTGGGAGGTCACGCATTTGGCAAAATTTAAAAACCTTGATCGCATGAGTTCTTTCAGGGAGTCTGCCAGCGCGTGGGTGAGTTTGTGGGAGGTCTGGGTGTTTTTCAGGGCGGCGGGGTGTTTCATGAGCTGAGATAAGGCGAGGAGCGAACCGTGCATCTTTTCATGGGAATTAGAGGCGAGACCGGACTATATTCAACCACAAAGTAATAAAAAATTCACAGAAGTTATGGAATCGCAGGACAGGAGGACAGGAGAGAATTCGAGTTGAGTTCACGGGACGAATCGGGGGATAGGTTAGGCTAAGTGAGAAAAGGTTATATACCAGGTGATATTCTTCATTTTTGCCTTGAAATAATACTGGTGCTATTCACAAAGCCCCGCGCATGCTCACCTCTGCCTGTTCAAGCGAACGGCTGTAGAAATGATCCGTACGCTCCCTCTGATGCACAAACATAAGAAAAGTTCCGAGCGTTTCCGCTGCCCTAACTCGAACTACACGTTCCTTTGTGTCGAAAATAGCCTGCCATATCTGGTCAAAGGTTAGATTTTTCTTGCTGTAGAAGAGTGCGGGGGCGTTAGACAGCAACACATCAATGATCAGCACTGCCACTACTCGACGCACTGGGTACCGGTCGTCTTTCATCCAATCCTCCACTGGCTTTAGGAAATGCTCTTGAACAAATTCTATGTCAGTGGTTGATGCGATGGAGGAGAAGTGGCCCAGGGTGGCACAGAGGGTGTTTAGGAGAGGGAGACTATAAGTTTGCGAGTTCAGAAGAGTTTTCAAGAATTGGCGCAAGAGATTTCCAAAGTCTCGCCGCCGACGAATCATGTCCTCATCATGGATTTCCAAGAGAGCGTCCATCACATTGAGCCCTACAATTTTCTCTTTGGGAGTTGACTGGGACGAGGTCAGTAGATGCAGTGCCTGGTCATTAAGCGTCTTAACAAGCGCGGCAAAATTCTGACTGGAGAGATCACGGCGCTCTTCCTCCACAAGGAGACGGAAACTGTTGGGTTGAGATGAAGAGGGTGATAGTATAGGTGATGATATTTGTGATGACCACGGTGAGGTCGTCATTATTTGGTCATTTTCGGCATTAGATGCCAAACTAAGAAAGCGAGACGGGGATGTGATGTCATGTTAAGGGGCATTAGACGGTGTTAGCGGGGTTAGGTTCAGAAGGTAAGATAATACGGAGATGAGAGAAGAGAATGGTTGTGTTCAGTTGACGACACTTACAGGTCACCGTTTTCTAATATCAGTCTATGCAGCATCATTACAGATGCGCGCAGCAAAGGTTACAAATATATATTTTAGAGAAGCAAGGTGAGAAGTGGAGACCAGGTAGATTTTCTCTCGCTCCTGAAGAATCCAGAAATCGGAGAATAAAAAATCGGAGAATCGGAGAGGAGCACGGACGGATTGGAGATCGAAGATCGAAGAAAAACAGAAAACGCAAATGAAAAGGATAAATAGGAGAATAACGCAATATATATTTTGAGCGAGAAACGCACAGGCAGGGCAGGACACTTCTTGGAGAAGCAACGGGACCATTCATCGGCAACAATGTCTTCGTCATTATTTAAATTATTGCGAAGCCCCCCTAGATCCTGATGGAGAATGCATCGCTCCCGGCCTTTGTGATATACCTAACCCACCTGGAGGTGGAGTAGCCGCTCTTATCATACACCCTCAGGAATCTCACGTGAACCCCGCTAGAAGTGAACATGGGCACCTGGAACTCTGCAGAGATCGGAGGCCTGGACCAGACCTTCGGTCTGACGAGGGGCATGAGCTCCACATCAGCTGCAAGTTCGCACTCGGCTCCGCCGTTGAACCGCTTAATACGCCAGATGATCGACCCCTGCTCAGGCTCATACTTGGCCCGACCGAAGCTGCACCTAATCTTCGCCCTGGCCGTATTAGGAGGCACTGGGATCTTCAACACAAAGGGAGTGGCAAAAAGCTTATCACTGAAGTTGCTGGCCACTTTCACATTGATCCCAACCCTCTCCTGACCATTCTCCTGCACATTTGGAATGATCCTGAAGGGGAGGTTGATATTATCTGTGACGCGGTACCGCATCAGCTCAAACTCCCCATCGGGTGGGACAAAAGTAATGGTTCTGTCCGCATCAAACTTGCCCAGACGCACACAGCGGTGAAAGGTACAATCGTCGATTTCTACCCCACCCTTCCCACCGCGGTTCTTTGCCTCCTTGTCGATAACCAACTTATCATTCAACCCAAACTTGCACTCTGGCATCCCTGTCAACTTCGTATTCATCATCACCTGCCCAATAACCTCATTTCGAAGGATATTACCAGTGTTTGACAGGAGCAAACTCACACTTTCCAGCACGTCAATGTACACTTCGTTCTTCTTGTGCCGTATACCCTCACGACGCCAGTCGATCGCACCCGTAATTTGGCTGGTGAGCTATGGTTGGAATTGGTCATTTGATTAAGACGTTGTTCACAAAGACATTGTTTTATTTAAGGTGGTGTGTGGGTGGTGGTTAGGACAGTTTGGTTAGTGGTTAGGTTGGAAGACCTGTAAGGAAAAGTAAAAGTGGATGTGGATGGAATTGAGACTACACTCACCTGGCTCGGCTCGGTTTCCTGAACACCCTTCTTCTCACCCAAAAAGAGCTTCAACACATCAATAGCACAATTCTGAGGGTAACCAAAGTCCATTACCTCGTCAAAAAGCTCATAAATAAGAGTCATGTTGTTCCGAATGTGACTCTCATCAAAGTCTTCCCCGAGGTATGCTTTCAGGATCTTAATTTTCTGGAAAAGAAATTCGAAAACAAGGGCGGGATTCACATTGGCATTTGTGAGGGCGACAAAGTAAAGGTTGCGGTGCCGAGTGTAGAGGAACGATGACGAATCAATGTTTGTCACGGGGGGGGAAGTGCCTGCAAACAAAAGACAACAAAGAAAAATTAGCATATGGTGGAGTTATAGACAGAGAGTTACGGGGGCAGGGTACGAGACAGTCTAGATCGACGCAAAAACCTACTATGTCAAGATGCATGGACAGATTTTTCTTCGCTTTTACTCACCAACCTCCTTAGCAGCTAGCACCCTCATCCTGAAGATATCACAGGCGCTCTTGCTCGCACCATCACGATACTGTCGGGCGATGACGCTGTCCCCCTTAGCATTCATTATGGATAGTTGGGTTATCATCGTTGCTAGGTGGTGCTAATAGAGAGGGGGGGAGGGGAGGAGGGGGGATCGGGATGGGGAATAACCCTAACAACAACAACAACAACAATAACTATAATAATAACTATAACTATAATTATAATGCCCTGTCACCCTCGTCATTGTCGTACACCTCGACGACGACGACGACATCTCCTTCCGCCGGGGTAGGGTCGGCGCGGCAGTATGATTACTTGAGGAGGGGGGTCGGTACCACCATTACCACCACCGCCGCCGCCGCCGCCGCCGTCATTACTGTCCCTGTTTCCTCACCACACATGTCTGCTCTGGCATCCACCAGCACTGAGTTTGTTGACTCCGCGGCATGTGGAGACCTCGACGGCGTGAAGGCTTGTTTATCCGACCCTAGCACAAGTTCCGCTTGCATCAACCTTGTAGACAAGGACGGCAGGAGTGCTTTCCATTATGGTTGTCTGAATGATGATGTCCCATTGTTGACGGTACTGTTCTCGGACAGCCGCGTCGACACAAGCCTCCGGACGCCAAACAGCGACACCCCCCTGCACCTAGCGTCTCTCTACGCCGCTCTCGGGGCAATGAAGATGCTCATAGACAACGGGTGCGACATCGACGCTCAAAACAAGTATCTGGAGACTCCTCTCCACCTGGTTGCGGGGAGCGGGGACAAGGGGGCTGTGAACGCGGCGAACATATTGCTTTCGCGGGGGGCGTCGATGTCTGTTGCGGATAAGTGGGGACGTGGATGCTGTGACGTTTCACGCGACAACAGCGAGAATCCCTTGGTAAAGGTATTCACCGACTTCTTGTCAGGTCCAGGCGGGGAGGGCGGTGTAAGGGAGGAGGTAAAGAAACTCTCCGAGAAGTACAAGGAGAAGGAAGCTACACCGGTCTATACGGACGAGGCGAACAAGAACGCGAAGGCCGCAATTCTGGGGGCTTTGGGAGGTGGGGGAGGAGTAGGAGGAGGGGCAGGCGGTCTCCTGGGGGGACTCAAGGGGATCAAGCTCAAGAAGACGACGACAAACCACAGGACGATGTTCTCTGGGGTAGAGGGGAAGGTGAAGGATGGTTCGAATCAGGCAGGCAAGGCTGGGGAGGGGGGGGCAAAATCTGGTGGACGCCGAGCCCTAAGCAAGCTCATCGACTTTCCAGGCAACAAGGAGGAAATCGCCACACACCTGGAGGATCCCAAGATCGATCCCGCCGGGAAAGATTATTACCACCTAACGGCTCTGCATAAATTCGCGAGCTGGAACAAGACGGAATTCATTGAAATGATTCTGCCCAAGCTGACAAAAGACGAGATCATGGCGACGGACAAGGAAGGCAAGACAGCATTGCACTGGGCCGTGGAAATGGCTGCCGTTGCGAGTGTGAAAGCGCTGGTGGCTGCGGGCGTCGATGTGGACGCCAAGGATAACAAAGGACGTACAGTAATGGAGGTATTGGACGCTGCTGCTCCCACAGGAATCATCGATCGCCTGAAAAAGGTCATCGAGGAGAACAAGTGAAGGCGTTCTAATTTTTTGCAGTAAAATTTCTTCGCCATTTCTGTCTTGCACGCTTTTCATCAACAAAATTCTCATGTGTGTATGTGTGTATCTTTCCTAGTTTCGTGTGCCCCCTTTGTCTCGTCGACGACAAACATCATCCTCGTATTTGTATTTTCCTAGTTTTTTGTGACTTGTACACCCCCCTTGTCTCGGTCGCCGGTCGCTATCAACGCGCAGTTAATCTAGGAAATGATGATGATGATCACCTGTATGAATAATAAGCCCCACCCATTTTTTTTATTTTCCTACCTACCGGTCGTTAGCAAAAAAATAAGAAATTGGACTTCCCTGGAAAACTGGAACTGGAAAACTGCTCTTTGTCATCAATTTAGTCCTTATTCTTTAACATTTCCGTCCTATAAAAATTGACTGTTGTTCCGACTACATTGCCCTCCTCATAGGGAACGATACGAGTTACACCGCGAGCTGGCTCTTGCCGTAGCCGCAGGGCAGCTGCACCCTGACGTCATTATCTTCATCGATTAGCCCACCGACTTGAGTGACATTACGCCACCACGTGCCGACATTGACGCCGTCGGTGAACGAATTTCCACCACTATAACTAAACACGTCGTCAGCATTTTCCGTTTCGAGAAGGTCGACAAAAGCCTCGGCCTTCTCTAGCGGGGTGAGGGGCGTGACTGGCCCTGCTGCCTTCTTCTTGCTGCGTTTTGCCTGGATGTCATCGTAGCGAGCCTTTGCCGTGGGGTCCGCCATGAGAATGGCCTTCACTTCATTAACTCTGTCGATTGTCCCACCGACTTTTGTGACCGAATTCCACCACCCGCCGACATTGGTGCCGTCGGTGAACGAATTTCCACCACTATAACTAAACACGTTGTCAGCATTTTCCGTTTTGAGAAGCTCGACAAAAGCCTCGGCCTTCTCTCGTTGGGTGAGGGGCGTGCCTGACCCTGCTGCCTTCTTCTTGCTGCGTTTTGCCAGGATGTCATCGTAGCGAGCCTTTGCCGTTTCGAGGAGGACTTCGTCATCGAGGAGTGGAGGAAGGACTTCGTCGTCGTCGTAGACGTCGTCGGCGTCGTGGCCACCGTCGTCGACGTCCTCCAAACTAGCCTTGAGTCCCGCCGCCAACATTCGATCGTCCTCTGACATGGAAACACTAGTCATTCGCAGACAATAGTTGATAATGAGATTTCTGCCGTGTTGTTGTTGGTGTATGGTGTATGGTGTGTTGGTGTATGATGGTGCAGGGTGAGCGAGAGCTGAGTCAAACCAGTACGAGGGACGGTTCTAGGAACGGGGGCTATTTGATCGAATGCGATAGGGATGAAATTCTGCAAAGAGGGAGGAGGTTTTCCAAGACTGAGTCATTAAACAATAAGGTCCCACGCTGTCGCTCTTAACAGTTAAATTTAACTTCATTCACTTATGATGATGTTTCGGAAGTCACTCACCAGCTTAATTATGATTATTTCTCAACTTTTACTGCAAAATTAGTTTTTTTGTTCTTTCTCACGTTCCGTAGTTTTTTTCTCTGGCAAACCTCCGTTTATCGTTTTTTCATTTAAGAAACATTTGGATGACCGTTGATAATTTCACTCTACGCGTTCCAGAATTTAAATGGGAGCAAGTAATCAAATTCATTCAAAAATGTGAAACTAAGATTAGAAGTGCTCGTCATTTCCGTGGGAGTCTTGTGTATCGTGGTGATCAGCTGTTTTGAGGGGCGGGGGTCGGCCTGGGTGGCGGGGTAGGAATATGGGGAAATGCTGCCTTCGTCATTTGCAGAGCCGGCCAAGTTATTGCCTTGAGGACCTGGTTGGTTTGGATTTTGTCGTCTTCAATAGATACGCGGCTCCGGCTCCGGACGGAATCATTCATTAGCACGCGGTATGCGCAGCTTGCGCACCGGGTGCTGGAGAACCTGCTCCTTATCGCCGTGCTCATCGTACTCATCCCGACGGTGATCAACGTCTTGCAGTTCTTCGAAACTGATGGGGACGGAGTGGGTGGTGATTTCAAGCGGATAATGTTGGCGATGGGGAGGGTAAGCGCCCGTCTGTCGAGTTCCAAGATGGGGCCAGGGAAGAACATCTATCTCTTCGTCTGCACAATTATTGTGGGAGCCATTTTTTTGCCGCCCGAGGAGAGCGAGGGTGTAGAAGGGTCCTCGGGCGGCAAAAATATGCGTCGCAATTACTCTCGTTTCGTAATCAATTTAACCACTCAAACACACACATTTGGGATATTTCCACTGCTGAGAGAAATTGGAGTGGACACAGCAGACATGTGCCCCCCTATCTTCTGCAACGAAATTGCCTGCTGGCTGTGCGAATGTAGTTGGCAGAGCTATTACAGCAGTTTTGGATTTGGCATCGATCAGTTCGCCCCTGGAAAGATGAATCTTTCGTCAGTTGGGCTCAAATTAGTGGCGGAAACCAATGACAAAGCTACTGATACGCACGGCTTCGTTTGTTGCAACGTGAAGGAAATATTTGATGGAGAAGTGCGCGGTAGGGGGGACGTCATTGCGGTTTTTTTCAGAGGTAGCGTTACTTTCGAAAATTTCAAGACAGATCTTGACACTGAGCAGGTAGGGATCAGGTCCTTGTTATTAAAGCCCCACAAAACTGTGATCGATCTTGCAACGGGGGAGGTATCAACTCGAACAAGTTCTTCTCCAGCCTTCAGTCTAGATAACTACGACAGCAGCGATGATGAGGGAGATTTCGTTAGCAATCATAGTGCCGGCAACAGCAATAATTTGCTGACGTTCGATTGCCCCCACAATGTGTTGTGCCACCAAGGTTTCTTGTCCTCTTACCTCAGCGTAAGGGAGGAGATGCTAGCCGCGGTTTTGAGTTGTTTCACCAGAACAGCACTGAAGAACAGCAACAACCGAAAAAAGTTCGTAGTCCCCAAAGTGTACATTTGTGGTCACTCACTCGGAGGTGCTCTGGCACAACTATTTGCCTTGGATCTGGCCATGAACTACATCGTTAAAATCGACCGAGAGACGGCAAACCTGCTGCACAGTACAAGCTGCAGAGCAGTTTACGGCAGGGGTGCCAAGGGGCCGCAGAGTATTAGCTGCCGTATTCCAATTTGTAATTACACATTCGGCCAGCCGAGAGTTGGTAACAGACACTTTGCGAATTTGTTTAACCGTTTGGTGCCCCATTCCTTCCGAGTCTGCGTCGAGGGAGATTTCTTCACGAGCGTCCCTAAATACACCCTTAGGCACACTTACAAACACGGCGGCGGACTGGTCGTGCTGGACGAGAGTGAGAATGGGAACTTGATCGTGAACCCCAACGCCGTGGAGAAGGCTTTCCGGTTCAACAGAAGCCAGACCTCTGTAGCTAACCATGCCCTAGAGGTCTACAGGAATTGCCTGGAGAGCGTATTTGAGACGGAAGAACTCCGAGCATATTACAGCAAGGGGTTCCACAACAACGTCTTTGCCCCCAAGATCGATATTGAGAGCGCCATCCGCGACGTTCGAGATAGTTTGGACGGGTCGCAGTTTAGCGGGATAAGCGTGGGCGATTTTAGTGGGGAAAAGAAGAAAGAGCAGACAACCCTAGAGTCAATGGGAGGATCAAGAGAAGAGGAGGGGGGCGAGGATGCATTGAGGGGCGACTTATTTGCGGGGCCAACTTCAGGCAGGGGTGTCCCTGATTGGGTGCTGAGGAGGTGAAATATTTGTGGGGGCCACTTCAGGCAGGGGTTTCCCTGACTGGGTGGGTGGTTGCTTAGGAGAGGAGGTAAAAAAAAATTGTATTG
>ENA-OWPI01001726-OWPI01001726.1-marine-metagenome-genome-assembly--contig:-NODE-1726-length-23049-cov-3.691712_pt1 | contig 23049 bp, 21 predicted proteins | sample MGYA00238138_ERZ651775 | MGnify/ENA primary metagenome ERZ651775 (study PRJEB26906, sample SAMN06265043) | marine metagenome | isolation source: Helgoland LTER site | place: Germany:Helgoland, sampling...
AAAATATAAAAAAAGTATAATTAATTAATAGTATGATCAATGTATTTAAATCAATTATAAACATTAATAATGAAAAAATTTAATAAATCTATGGCAAATACTAAAATTATTAAAACTGGAAATTGAAATGATTGATAATGAAATTTATTGGAATAAAATACCATTATTAGAAAAATATTTTAGTAAAAAATTGTTAGAAAATAGAGAAAAGATATTAAAAATATTTTTTAATGAAATTCATTATAATAATGAAAAATCATTATTAGATGTGGGTACTACGAGTAGTATTAATAAAAACCATAATTTAATTTTACAAAAAACATTAAATAATAAAAATATAACTTGTTTATCTAATCAAGACTGTAGTTTTTTGAAAAAAAAATTTTCAAATGTAAAAAATTTTATCATTGGTGATGGATGTGATAATCAATTAAATGATAATACTTATGATATTGTTTATTCCAATGCAACAATAGAACATGTTGGTTTCTATAATAACCAAAGGCTGTTTATTTCTGAGTGTGTGAGGGTTGCAAAAAAAAGTATCTTTATAACAACTCCAAATAGATATTTTCCTTTAGATTTCCACACAAAAATTCCATTAATTCATTTTTTGCCAAAAATAATTCATAGAAAAATACTTAATTTATTTGGACATAGTTTTTTTGCTAAAGAAGAGAATTTGAATTCGTTATCAAAGAAAGATTTGATAGATCATTGTGAAAAGCTTAAAATTAAGAATTATAAAATAATTCCATATAAATTATATTTTTTTACATCTAACTTAATACTTGTCATTCAAAAATAAACAGCGTTTATTAAAAAGATAAAAATTTACAATGAACTTTATTTACAATCTATCTACAAATTATTCATTATTTGCATTATCTGTGTCTTTATTATTATTCTTAGGCTTTAATCAGCTTGGAACTATAATTCTTAAAAATAAGAATATTTATTCAATAATTTCTGAATTATCAGATGTTCGATACCAAAAAACTTTGATTGCAATTAATTTTGCTATGATTTTTTTATTTCCTATAATTTTATTCTTTAAATTTTCCAAGGAATTTATTTTATTATTTTCAATATCTTTAATAATTTTAGGCATTATTCAATTTATTGAATTTATAAAAAAATGGAAATTTCATATTCATACTGTGAATAAAATAAATTTAGAAAATGTGATTATTATTTTATTTCTACTTGGATATTTTTTTCTTTCAATATCACCCATTACTCATGCGGATGCACTTGGCTATCACTCATCTGTTGCAAAATTTATTGCTAACAGTGGAAGATTTCCATCTGAGCTAAATAATTTTGAAAATTTATTAACTGGCTCTGGAGAAATCGTGATGTCTTTAGGTTTTTTATTTAATTCAGAACAATTGGGAAATTTAGTGCAATTTTCAGGCTTATTATCCTTAATAGGAGTAGTTAGAAAAAATAGTAATGACAAAAGATTATTTTCTCTACTAATTTTATCTACACCTATAATTATTTTTTTATGCTCTTCACCTAAACCTCAATTATTTTCAATTGCTTCAAATGCCTTTGTTTTTACCATAATTTTTCTTAATAGAACCAATTTTTTAAATAATAGGAAAGTTTTATTTTCTATAGCAATAATAATATTAGTATTTTTAATAAATTCTATTAACTCTAAATTTTCATTCATCTTAAGTGGGGGTATTTTATATTTAGCATCACTAGTATATTTTTATAAAAAAAATTTCTTAATAATATTCTTATCTTTGTCTATAATTATTTTTATTTTTTTTTATTTTCCGCATATTTACTGGAAGTTTTATAATTGGGGGGGGGATATCTATCAATATATCTTAAATCCTTTCCCAACACATTTACCTGGATTTAATAATTTTGAATCTTATCTAACAAATTACAGAAGAGACATACCATTGATATATCTTTTAATACCAATGAGTATGGGTACATTTACAAATACAATAGGTGTTTGTCTAATATTTTTATTCTTTATACCAAGAATTCAATTTGAATTAAGAATAAAAATTATATTAATTATATTATTTTATTTAGCAATTGTATCCATTAAGGGTCAGATAACAGGACGTTTTCTTGTTGAACCTATATTTTGGCTAATAATTATTTTATCCAAAGAGAAAATTAAGATAAATAATTTTTTTAGAATCCCACTTTATATTCAATCTTGTGTAGTATTTTTATTTCTTATATTTGCTACATTAAATTTATTTCCAGGATCTCTAACTAAATCACTTTATGAAAAAACAATGAACAAGTATGCAAACGGATATTCTTTATATTCTTGGGCTAATTCTATGATAAGTGATGAAGGCACAATTATATCAATGCATAGGTCAATTTCTTTGGGAAAAAATAAAACACTTTCAGCTAATTTTTTAAGCTATTTGTCCAAAACGGATAACCCTGAAATATATATTAATGATATGCAAAAATATAATCCTAAATATTTTTTGACATTTCAAAACTCAACCGATGATTTAGACAAAAACGTTAGTATATTCGAAAATTGTTTAGGAAGAGTGATGTCAAAAAAAAATGAAGTTGGTTTTTATACTGGAAGAAACCCATTTAATAAAGGAAACTCATATTCAGGAATATTGTATGAAATAAAATCTAAACACCTATCTGATTGTATTAACATGAATTTATTGAACGATTAATTTTATATATTATCTAAATATTACCTGAATAATTGATTTATTTTTTTTTTAAAACAATAATTTGGTATTGAAAAAATTTAACAAAAAAACTAGGGAATCTTTCCTCAAGTAAAAAAAGTAATTTAAAAATAAGTTGTCCAATTTTATTTCCCGGTATGAGAAGCTTTTGATGTTGTGATGAAAATGATCTCCACGGATAAAGTCTAATATCAGCTAAATCAGAAAATTGTTGCCACCAATTATTTTTATGACAAAAAAAATACAATTTATCTTTTTTAATTTTTTTCTTAATAAGAATTTTTTTTTTAATATAACTAATGAAAGTATTAGGATTACTATAAACGATGATTATAGGAGAATCTTTCTTTGATATATCTATTAATTTCTTAATCGTCATCGCCTGTTTTGATTTATGGATATGATAAATTGTATGAAGACTTACCACACAATCAAAATAGTTTTTTTTAAAGTTAATTTTTAGAAAATCTTTACAATAATATTTACCTTTTGAACCGAGTTTTTTTTTAGCTTTATCAATAGCAATTTTAGAAAAATCTACGCAGTGTCTTTTTTTGAAATTCTTAGAAAATTTTAGATATTCATTATATTGAATTGGTCCAGATGCAAAATCCAGAATGTTTGATCCACCATTTTTAGGAATGTGCTTAAGTATTCTCAATCTACATTTTGAGACATATTTTTTTGCAGAAGGTCTTAAGTCCTCAAAAAGTTCTGCATCTTTTGAATTATTTAATGTATTTTTCCACCCATCTTCATTATAAAAATTTTTAATACTTTTCATATTTTTTTTAAAAATTATATAAATCTAAATGTATATTATAACAATAAAATAATTATTTGTTTTAAGTTAAATTATAATTTGAATATTTTATGACAATAGCAATTGACATGGTTGGTACAAATTTAAGAAGTGGCACAAGAACATATAATATTAATTTTTGTAAATACCTAAGTAAAAAAAAATTAAAAAGTAAAATTTATATTTTTATTACACAAAATTATTATAAAGAAATTAAAAATAATAACTCAAACATCATATACATTCTTAAAAAAAACTATCTATCAAATATAATCTATCGTTTTTTTTGGATGCAGTTTATTTTGCCTTTTGAATTAAAATATCTTTGTATAAAAAAATTATACAGCCCGATGAATTTTAGTCCCTTAATATTAAAGATTTTAAATATAAAACTTATTTTATGCTTACACTCAAACTTGCCTTGGGTTCTTTTTGAGAAAATGCCTGGTAATTTTTTAAGAAAAACTTTTACTAAATTTATAATGGAAAAATCAATTAATGCATCTGATACATTAATTACCTGTTCTAATTTTGCAAAAAAAGAAATTACTAAAATATTAAAACTTAAAAAAAAAAATATTTTTGCTGTTAATTTAGGTGTCGATCAAAAATTTATTAACAAAAAAAAATCAAATTATTACTTAAAAAATTTTAATTATAATAATTATATTATTTCAGTTTTGTCATGTGCAAGATATCATAATATAATCAACATACTTAAAGCTTTTAAACTATTAAAAAAAAATAATTTTAAAAAATTAAAACTTGTTTTTATACTTCAAGTTTTAGATCCAAAATATTTTTTAGAAATCAAGAATTTTGTTAAACTAAATTTTGATGAAGATGAGATTAAGATTTTTCATAATTTAGATAACAAATATCTGATAAATTTTTACAGAAATGCAAAATTTTATATTTTTTCTTCATATTGTGAGGTGTTTGGATTGACATCTTTAGAGGCTATGTCACAAAAATGTCCTGTTCTTATTTCAAATAAATCAGCAATACCGGAAGTCAATGCAGATGCAGCTTTATATTTCAATCCTAATAATATAGTTCAAATGAAAGATTTAATGCATAGGCTGTTAACTAACACTAATCTCAGAAAAAAACTTGTTAATAGTGGTAATCTTCATTTTAAAAAGTTTTGTTGGAAAAAAACTATTGATGAAACAGTTAATATTTTAGAGATTTAAGTTATTTTTTTTATTAAGAAATTATTAATAATTACTGCATCCATGTCAGTTCTTAAAAGACAATCTATAGCCTCTTCTGGTTTCATTACTATGGGCTCATTTTCATTAAATGATGTGTTTAAAAGTATCGGAACATTTGTAATTTCATAAAAAGCATTAATTAAACCTGCAAATCTTGGGTTGGTATTAAAGTTTACACTTTGTAATCTTGCAGTTCCATCTACGTGAGTGATAGCTGGTATTAGCTTCTTTTTTTCTTCTTTGACAAATGCTAATGAGGACATATATGGACTTATAAAAGAATCATTAAACCAGTCAGTTTGAAATTTTTCAAGCACAGAGGGTGCAAAGGGTCTAAACGACTCTCTTCTTTTAATTTTCATATTAATTATATTTTTCATATTAGGATTTCTTGGATCAGCTAAAATTGATCTATTTCCCAAAGCTCTTGGTCCAAACTCCATTTTGTCTTGAAACCATCCGATTACCTTTCCTTCAGAGATAAGTTTTGCAGTAGTTTTGAATAATTGAGATTCATCATTTACAAATTTGCTTGTAATTTTGATGTTATAAGGACTACTAATTATTAGCTTTTGAACATATTCATCAGAAAATTTTTTACCAAGGTAAGGCGATCCTCCATTATTTAAATTATAACCAGACTTTGCTTGAACAACTAGAGCGGCACCGATGGCTCCACCATTATCACCAGGTGCAAATGGGATATAAGTATTTTCAAAATATTTTTTATCATTAGTTAAGATTCTATTTGCAGATGAATTTAATGCACAGCCACCTGCAAAAACAAGGTTTTTTGAAAATTTAAAGTTTCTTATTTTTTCTAATATATTTACAAAAAAATGTTCATAAATTTTTTGAACAGAGCAAGCAAAGTCTTTTTTAAATTGTTCTTGATCATTGTCGTTGCTTAATTCGTTTACAAATAGCTTTGAAAGGTTCTCATTAAATATATCATCTATGATTAGATTTTCATCAGCTACATATTTAAAGTTACTTTTTTGATGGTTGAAGTAATGCAAATTGAGTTCAAAAGTTTTATTTTTATTTAACCTAAAAAGGTTATCTTTTATTTTATTAAAATATTTAGGCTCACCATATGCTGCCATACCCATAATCTTGTACTCATCACCATAATTTTTAAATCCTAAAAATTGAGTCATGGCATGATAAAAAATACCTAATGAGTTTGGAAAAAAAACTTTTTCAGTTATCTTAATATTATGATTGTGACATTTCGCAATGGCGAGTGTTACAAAGTCACCAGAGCCATCTATGGAAAGTCCAATGGCATCTTTATAATTGGATGGAAAATAAGCTGAAGCAATATGTGCTAAATGATGTTCGATATAGTGTATTTTTATATTTTTTTTAAATTTAAAATTGTTAAACAAATGAGATTTTATATTTAATTTTTTTCTATATCTACTGATAGAATTATAATTCTTTAGATTTAAATTTTTTAAGAAAAAAACACCTTTAGAAATTATATTACTTAGGGGTCTAGTATTGAATGCAATGTCTGTTACTTCCGTATCTTCAATTTTGGCAATGTTAAGACATTCTCTGATGGATTCTGTTGGAAAGCCAGAAAAATGTTTTTTTCTATTTATTCGCTCCTCTTCTATTGCTGCGACCACCTTATTATTAACAATAATACAAGCTGAAGAATCAGCATGATAAGCATTGATACCTATTATAATTTTCATAATAAAATTGATTGATGTTTATATTTATTATATCTATTTTAAAATATCACAAATTCAAAATCAGTTAAAATAATGAAAAAAGCACTTATATTTGGAGTAACAGGACAAGACGGATCATATTTGTCCGAATTTTTATTAAAAAAGAAATATAAAGTTCATGGTGTTAAAAGAAGGTCATCTTCAATTAACACAGAACGAGTTGATTATATTTTTGAAAATAAAAAAGAAAAAAATTTTTTTCTTCATTATGGAGATTTAACAGATTCACTTTCAATTCAATCAATTATAAATAAAGTAAAACCGGATGAAATATATAATTTAGCAGCACAGTCACATGTTGCTGTATCTTTTCAAATACCTGAATATACAGCTGATGTTGTGGCGCTAGGTAGCTTAAGAATCTTGGAATGTATTAAGTTTTTAAAATTAGAGAATAAAACAAAATATTATCAAGCAGGGTCATCAGAGATGTTTGGAAAGGTTTTGGAAGTTCCTCAAACTGAAAAAACTGCATTTTATCCAAGAAGCCCATATGCGGTAGCAAAAGTTTTTGCCCACTGGATTACAAAAAATTATAGAGAAGCACACTCTATTTTTGCTGCTAGTGGTATTTTATTTAATCATGAAAGCCCAGTTAGGGGGGAAACTTTTGTTACCAGAAAGATTACAATTGGACTTTCAAAAATAAAATTAGGAATTCAAAAAAAACTTTTACTTGGAAATCTAAACGCCAAAAGAGATTGGGGGCATGCAAAAGATTATGTTGAAGCAATGTGGTTGATTTTACAACAAAAAAAACCTGATGATTTTGTTATTTCTACAGGAAAGCAATTTTCAGTTTTTGAATTTATAAATGAAGCAGCCTCAAATCTGAACATTAAAATTAAATGGAGAGGAAAGGGAGTAAATATCAAAGGATATAATGAAAAGAATAAAGTTATTGTGCAGTGTAGTAAAAAATATTTTAGACCAGCTGAAGTTGAGACATTACTTGGCAATTGTGCTAAGGCAAGAAAAGTTTTAAAATGGAGACCTAAAAATAATTTTAAAATGTTAGTTAAGGAAATGACCTTAACGGATTATGATTTGATAAAATCATCCTTAAAAAAATAAATGATAATTAAAAAAACCGATAAAATTTATTTAGCAGGGCACACAGGTCTTGTTGGAAAAGCAGTTTTTAAAAAACTAAAAGAAAAAGGTTTTAAGAAAATAATAGTAAGAAAAAAAATACAACTTGATTTGAAAAATCAAAAAAAAACTTTTGAATTTTTAAATAAAATTAAACCTAAAATTGTTATAATTTGTGCAGCCAAAGTAGGCGGCATAAAGGCTAACAGCAACAAAAGAGCAGATTTTTTAATTGATAATCTTGAGATTCAAAATAATTTAATACATGGAAGTTTTAAAAATAAGGTTAAAAATTTAATTTTTCTTGGTTCAAGCTGCGTTTATCCATCGAACATATCCAAACCTATTAATGAAGAAATGCTATTAAAAGGCCCGTTGGAAAAGACAAATGAACCTTATGCTATAGCAAAAATTGCAGGAATAAAATTGTGTCAGAGTTTTAATAAACAATACAAAACAAATTATAGATGCTTAATGCCATGTAATATTTTTGGTTTATCAGATAATTATAACCTTGATAGTTCTCACTTTATTCCAGCAATTTTAAAAAAATTTTTTTTGGCAAGTAAAAATAATAAGATAGTTAAACTTTGGGGCACAGGAAATGTTTTAAGAGAAGTGATGTATGCAGATGATTTAGCTGATGCAATAGTTTTTTTTATGAATAAAAAAACAAACCACATGATTATTAATATCGGAACAAATATTGAAAAAACGATTAAGGAGTTCACAAAAAGTATAATTAAGACTCTAGAGTTGAAAATTAAAGTAAAATTTAATAATGACAAAAGACTCAATGGGGTTATGAGAAAAAAGTTAGACTTATCGTTAGCAAAAAAATATGGGTGGAAATATAAAACGTCTTTTGATGATGCAATTAGATTTACATATAATGATTTAATAAGAAACTACAAAAAACAAAAACATTAAATTGACTAATTATTTTAATAGTAAAAAATATCTTGATATAAATAAGTTTTTTGAATTATTAATAGTTATTGTGCCAATATCTATTTTTATAGGAAACTTTGCATTAAATCTAAATATACTATTAATAGATTTATTGTTTTTATATCTTTTATCTTCAAAAAAAGTTCTTATAAAAAAAAATGTATTAAAATTTTGTTTATTTTTATTAATTTTATTTATCGTTAATATTGGACTTAGTGCAGATTTATTTTTAAGCATAAAGGGAAGTTTAGGAATTTTAAAATATTTAATTTTTTTTCTAGCATTTGTTTACTTTCTAGAAAGTGAAACTAATAACAAATTATTTTTTAAGTTAATATTTTTTATTATATCATTTGTAGTCATTGATACTTTTATTCAATATTTATTTGGTTCGGATATATTTGGAAATGAACTTTCTACAGCACATGGCAAAAGATTGTCAGGGCCATTTGGTGATGAATATGTTGTCGGTGCTTATTTGTCGAAGCTTACTTTTGTAGGTATAATTTATTTAATTCAAATAAAAAAAAATGAATATTTTAATTATTGTTATTTAGGTCTTTTACTTACAATTATATTTCTTACACAAGAAAGATCTGCTTTTTTTATTAGTTTAATTTCATCAATATTTTTTATTCTGTTTTATAATAGCGCCATAAAGCATAAGATTATATTTTTAGTAATGATAATTACTTGTATTTCATTATTTTTAAAATTTGATAATTATTCTTATGACAAATATTTTAAGGCAACTTCCTTACAGTTAGGATTTACTGAAGAAACACATTTTAGAGATACAAAAGAAGGACATAAAATTGATACATTTTGGGATAGTAGATATGGAGCACATTTCCTGACTGCGTATGAAATATATTTAGATAATAAATTTTTTGGAAGTGGCATTAAAACATTTAGAAAGGTATGTGCATTATCAAAATATGAAAAAATAGAGTCGAAATATGTTGATCAAAGATGTAATACCCATCCGCATAATATATATTTTGAAATTTTAGCGGAAGGCGGTTTCTTTTTATTTATCCCTTTTTGTTTGTTAATATTGTTCTTAGTAATAAAAAACTTAGTAAGTTTTTTCAAAGAAGACAGTAAAAATCTCTATTTAGTTAATCTGAGTATTTTAATTGTTCTTTTTTTTCCACTTCAAACAACTGGTTCTTTTTTTTCAACGTTTAACGGTGTGTTTTACTGGCTCGGCTTAGCGATCATATTCTGCAATATGAAATTAAGTTTTTTTAGAAAATCTTTTTAATAAAATAATTGTAAAAATGTAAATCATTGAACTTAGGATGATTATAATTAAATTATTATTTATTATTTTTGTCATTAAAAATGGAATGACAGTCATTAGTATATAAATTAAAAAAACATATTTTTTATTTATTATATTTAAAAGATAATGATGAAGATGGTTTAGATCGCCGTCAGATATAGATTTTCCTGATTTAATTCTTGAAATTACCAACCTAGTCATGTCCATACCAGGTATAAAAAAAATTAGAAATATTTCATCACTTAATAAAGTTTTATTTAAGTTGTATTCAAAAACATATAAAATTGAAATAAATATACCAAGAACTGCAACTCCAGCATTACCTAGAAATGATATATTTTTTATATTGAGTGCCAAACAATACAAAAGACTTAGGATAATTAGAATTTCAATATTTAAAAAAACTCCTCGATTTAAACCTAGAACAGAAATAAAAAATATTGCAACTGATATTGCAACTCCATTTAAACCATCTATAAAATTTAGAAAATTGTAAAATATGTAGATAAAAAAAACTGTTATAAATACCGAAGATTGATTAAAGTATATTTCTTTATTTGTTAAATTTTCAAAAATTAATGAATTTAGAATAAGATTTTGATCAAGTGGAATTAAAATTAATAAGATTGTAAAAATTATTACGCTTTTTTTTATGGGAGATAGATTTTTAATATCATCAATATATCCAATAAAATAAAAAATATTTATTAGAAGTAAAAAAATTATATTTATTGTAAAATAGAATTCGTAGAATAAAAAAATATCTAATAAAAAATAAAAATTTAGAGTTAGTAATATCAAAAGACCATTTATTGTTGAGATAGGTTTTTGATGAAGTTTTCTTTTTGAGTTAGGGTTATCGTAAAGGTTTAAATATTTTGATATTGTTTTTATAAAGAAACTTAAAATAAATATTGATGAAAAAATTACTAATATTCTTAGATCTATATTTTCAAAATATTTCATATCAAAAATAATATACTTTATATGAAAATTTTTCCTTCATTTTTAATAATTTGCTAATATTCTCATTTGTACAAGGTGATTTTGAATACATGCATAGACCACCATTAGTTTTATAATGTGAAAACTCGTTATTTATTTTTATTTTTGTTAATGCAATTTCATCATTTTTAGTACTAAAGGAATAATATTTAGGCCAAGGATGATTGTTATAACTTATATCGTATTTACTAAACTTAAGCATATTTTTTGAAATAATAATAACAACACAGAATAAACTTAAATATTTGATCAAATCTATGTTTTTTTTATTGAGAACTATATTTTTATTAATAATTATAAAAGTTAATATTATAATTAAAACTAGGTTAGAAATTCCCAGTCTGTATACGGGAAACTTTAAAAACCAGACAAGAGAACTAAAAGTAAATATAGAAATTAACATAATCAAATATTTAAGTTTATATGGATCGTGAATTCTAAGTAATTTATGTTTAGAGTTGTTAATTAAAAAAATTGATATTATGATTAATATTAGTATGTACACACCAAGAATGTTAAATATTTTTTTAGCATGTTTTGTAAGCCAAACTTTAATCCATTCATATCCATTTATATAACTTTCTATTGTACCATTGTTGTTAGTGCGATCAGGCCAAGCTTTGGACCATGCCTCGGTAATATTATTTAAATTTTGCACATACTGTGCTGAATTTTTGTCTTTATTAAACCAGGATAATTTTTCTATGCATGATTTATTAATTGGCCAAAACATGCATCCAGAATTCATTACATTTTTAACTATCCACAATATTAAAAAGAATGAAGCAAAGAAAGTTTTTCTATTTAAAAAATTTTTTTTTTTAAAGTTTAATTTTAAAGTTATGAATGGAATTATAAAAATACTTAAAAATGTGATTTTATTTAAAAAAATAAACACTGTATAAAAATATATATTTGAAAATGAGATTTTTGTTTTATATTTAAATAATAAAGATATTAGAAAAAAAACTAAAAAATGAGGTATATAATCATTGCCATATTCGCTGTACCTATTCATCTTATAAGTACAAAAAATAATTGTAAAAAAAAGATATAGTAAATAAGTTTGATTAATAGTGATTTTTTTTCTTAGTTGATTTTTGATTTCACTAATAAAATATAAATAAATTACCGAAGGTAGAATACTTAGTGGCAAAAGCATACCATTGGTCATTGTTATATAGTTATTAGAAATTGCCTGCAAATATTGAATGATAGAAACTGTTCCAAACCTTGAGTTAATATTTGTTATCCCCATTATAATTTTTTCATCGTTCAAAAGTTTAATAAATGGAAAATGGTACAGTCCAGAATCTGGTCTATTAGAGTTGCTAAGAAATATTAGAATTGTAGAAAATAATGAAATTAAAATAAGTGTCTTAATGTTTGTTTTATTAAATAATATTTTATAAGACTTTTTATAGAAAGCATAAAATATCAATACCAAAAACACTAAAGAGTTAAATAATAGGTTTAAACCTGTAAAAAAATTAGATAAAAGAGCAATAAAACTAAGTATTATAGAGCCATTAATAATTTGTAGACAATAATTAGAGAAATTATTTTTTAAGTTCGAGTGAGATTGCCCTATGATATAGTAAAAAAAACATATTAAAGCTGTGTTTAAAAAAATTGTCATTTAAAGAAAAAATATAAATTATACATGTTAGTCCTTATAAAAAAAAAAGTAGACAACAAATTCATATTTAAGTGTATTTTACTTTTATTTTTATTAATACAAAGTAATTTTTTTTTAAATATTTATACTTTAATAAAACATCCCTTTAAAGATAGAATGATAGCTAACTATGGGTATTGTAATAATCAAGGCTATGGTTTTATTGATCAGTTTAAAACAAAATATAACCTATCTAATAATTCAAAAATTATAAATAAAAATGATTTTCCAAGTTCGTATTGGTTTATCGATCAGTTTGGTGAAATCAAGGATTATGAATACATAATTCATATCGATAGTAATGAATTGATATCAAATGAAAATATTTTAGAGCAAAACTTCAATTGTTATATTATTAAAAATGATTGAATTTTATAATGTAATCATAAGTTCGTTTATGATTTTTCTATTATTTAGTGGTAATTTGATATTCTTTAAAGACCACAATATAAATATTTTTAAAAAAATAATATTCTCTATCATTATATTTCTAAATATTTTTTTAGTATTCTCTTTTTTAAAAAATGGGATGATAATATTATTTTATTCTATAATTGTTATCATCTTCATAAATTTATTTAATTTTGTAAAAAATATAAAAAATTTTTATTTTTTATATTTCATTTTATTTAATTCAGTAATTTTTGCTCAAATAACAATAGAGCCAATTCTTGGATGGGATGGACAAGCAATTTGGTACCCAAAAGCATATAACTATTTTTCAGGTGGAAGTTTTGATAATTTAAATGAATTTACAAGATCAGATTATCCTCATCTTGGAAGTTATGTGTGGGCTTTTTTTTGGAAGTATTCATTATTAAAATATGAGTATGTTGGAAGATATGTTCAAATATTTATTTATCTATCTTCATTGTTTTTGATTATTTCCTATAATAAAAACAGTATTATTAGGAATATAGTAATAATTTATTTCCTTTTTTATATTAGCTATGATTTGGATTTATTTAGAGGGTATCAGGAATATCTAATTTTTAGTTTAATTAATGTATATGTTGTTTTGCATTATGAAGATAAAGATCAGTCTTTTTTATTTTTTTATACGTTATTAATAATAAATATAATTATTTGGGTAAAAAATGAAGGTATTATTTACATTATACCGATAATTGTACTTTTCATCTTTAGACAAAAAAAAATTTTTAATAAAATAAATTTCTATTTTTTAGCTGCATGTTTGATTATTTTAGTTTTTAGAATCTATATGAGTGCACAGTTAAATGGAACTTTTAGTTTCCAAGGAAACTCATTTACATTGAGTAATACAATCAGAGAAAGCTTAGATTTTTCAACAATTGGAACAGATCTTTTATTAATCATAAAACATTTCATAATAACTTATTTTAAATATCCAGCCTGGACATTGTTATTTATTTTTTTAATTTTTCCAAATAGAGAAGTAAAATCAAAAAAACTATATAAAGACACATTATATGTTTTTGTATTTAGTTTATTAATTAATATATTTATATTTCATATTCAAGACTCCGCTATTTTAGAATGGCAATTATCAACTGCAGTAGATAGACTAAATTTTATGTTATCTGGGTATTTTATTTATTTTATATATCGCAACATAAATAAATATTTTAGCCAATCCTAAATTAATGAATAAAATTTCTTATTATTATAATCTGATATTCTTTAAAGACTTTTATCTGTCTATTTTATGGTTGGTAATTTTATTAGGCATTAATGTAAATGTTTCTTATCTGAATATCTCAAATAATGAAAATTTATTAGAATGGACCTATTCAATGCGAGGATATGTACAATTTGTTATACTAATATTTTTAATTTATAAAAATTTTTTTATTTTTAGTGATTTAAGAAATGTTAATAATTTTTTTATTTTATTTTTTTTATATAACTTAGTTCAAATATATTCTTTAATTTTAAGTAATAATGATAATTATAATATTATTTACAATATCTTGGCATTAAATATTATATTATTTTTTAATATAATATTTATTAAAAAAAAAAAAGAAGTACAAAAAGTTTTATATTTTTTTATTTTATTGATTGTATTTATATATTTGAGTTTTTTAGCAGAGTACCTTTACAATTTAATTATTAAAAACCAACTTTTTTATGGACATCATTCCAGTAAATCGAGTTTAATGCCTGTTATGAACATGCCGCGTTCATCAGGATTAGGAAGGATGGCATTATTAATTTTCTTATTTTGCATCACATTTGTTGATTTAAATAAAATTAAAAATAAGCTTTTTTTAATTTTTGTAGTAATACCTGGAATATTCTTGACCCAATCAAGAGCTATAGTAGGGATATACGTGTTAATTATATTAGTGATATCATTTTCTAAATATTTTAAATTAATCAATTTACAGTTTAATGATTTTAAAAAAAATTTTATAATATTTGTTATTGTTCCATTGATAACTTCTGTTTTAATAACTCAATTGAAACCTAGCAATTTAGACTATTACAAAAATCTATACTTTAATAAGATAAACATAGACAATACAAAAAATTTTAAATTTAATAAAATTGAAACAGATATTAAAATTTTGCGTAATCACAATCCATCTTTTACATCATATAGAGCAGAACATTGGAAAGATTTAATTAAAAAAATAGCCCAATCTACTCAATCCACTTTAATAGGTAATGGAGTTCAAGCTGATAGATTTTTAATAAAGCAAACAGCCTCAAATGCTACTTTATATTTTTATGCAAGTTCAGGCGTAATTGGATTATTAATATACGTTATGATAATAATTAACATTATTAAGACTTTGGTGAAAAAAATTAATTACTTAAGAAAAAGCTCATATAAAGATAACAACTTTACATTTGCAGTCTTAGTAATATTTGCACTTCTCATTAGAGGGATTGTTGAGAGCAGTTATGCAGTTTTTAGTATAGATTATATCTTTTTTATTATAGCTATTTATTTTATTAATTATGACACAAAAGCCCAAAGTAAGCATCATAACCATCGTTAGAAATGGAATGCCAGGGTTACTTGATACTCTAAAGTCATTCAAAAAACAAAGCTATAAAAATAAAGAATTAATTGTAGTTTATTCAAAATCAGAGGACAGAACTCTTAAAATTATAAAATCTTCAAACATTGTAAATAAAATTATTTATCAAAATAAACCAAATTTATACAATGCAATTAATTTAGGCTTAAAGAATGCTAATGGTGATGTAATTGGAATATTACATAGTGACGATATATTTTTCTCGTCTAAATCATTAGAGATTGTAATGAAAAGTTATATTAAAGATAAGTTTGATATTGCATATGGCAATATTTTAATATCAAAAAAAAATAATTTCGAAGATGTAATTAGAAACTGGAAATCTAAACCTTTTAAAAAAAAAAAATTAAAATATGGATGGATGCCACCACATGTAGGCTTGTTTATATCTAAAAACAATAAAAACATAATTTATAATGAAAATTATAAAATTTCGGCTGACTATTTATATATTTTAAAAATTTTTAATAGAAATAAAATAATTAGATATATTGATAGTTATATAACTATAATGAGAGTAGGAGGAATAAGCTCAAATCACATTCTTAAATTCACAGAAGATTTATCTGTAGCAAAAAAATTTTTTAAATATTATTATTTAACAATACTTTTAAAAATAATAAGTAAAATTTTTCAATTCAAAACAATAAAACATGATTTTGATAAAAAATACATAAATTTTTTTAAAGATGATAAATATAAATTTACTAACAATGTTAATAATATAATAAAACAAAAAAGGTTTGTCTTATCGGCTTTTAATATGGCCTATTTGGCATTTGTTCATGGTAAAATTAATATCAAAAAGAAATATATATATTTATGGCCAGATGGAATTACGGCTAAATTTTTTTTTAAAAAACAAAAAATACCTGGTAGATTAATATTAAAAAGATTAAAAAATGATGAATCTTTTCAAAATGTTTATTTAATAAATAAAAAAGACGATATAAATTTAAATTATATAAAAAAAAAATTTCCTAAAAAAAATATTTATAATATTGAGGCTCCATATGGCCCTATAAACTTTATTATCAGCACGATTAAGGACAGTATTTTAAAAATTAAAAATAAAAGTTTAATTATCCTTGCTCTACCAACACCAAAACAAGAAATCATAGCGGCTTATATTTCAAATATTCATGAAAATTATAAAATAGTTTGTATTGGTGGAGCTTTGGATTTTGAAAGCAAAAAACTAAAAATTCCCAATTTTTTTAGTGGCTCTTTTGAAAGTATTTGGAGATTGAAAGATGAGCCATTGAGGAGATTAAATCGTCTACTTTTATCAATATTTTTTGTAGGTAAAAAATGGATATTTCGTGAATACAAAAATTTCTAACTCAATATGTGTATGGGCTTCAGACTTCAGAGAAAACTCTGGAGAAGGAAGACTCGCACGTTTATATGTTCAAAAAAATTTAAAATGTAAATATAATAATATCAAAGTTATTTCACCTGATCTCAATTACATTTTTATAAATAAAAAAATTTATAGAAAGATTAAAAAAAAAGAAATTAATTTTAATAGTAATTTTTATAAATACATTTATCCCTTGGTAGGATGTCTAGTCTCTTGGTATCACTTTCTATCAAAAAAAAATTTTGTTTATCTTAATTATTTACCACTATGGAATTTTTTAATATTTACTTTGTTGGCACCAAAGACAAAGATTGGACCAATAACAGGGTCAAAAATTTTAGGTCGAGATAAGATAAGAAAATTTATTATTCCATTTCTTTATAAAATTTCTATTTTAATAATTTATATACGTAATAGTAATATTTTTTTTTCGACAGATAATTTGGAACATTATGTAAAAAAAAAACTTCCTAATAAAAAATTTAATTTTGTTTTAAAATATTTAAAAAAGAAAAAAAATATTACACATATAAAGACAAACGATGTTGTTGTATATTTTAGAAAACATAATAATAAAAATAATAATTTTTTTAAAAAAATAACACAATGGATAGTTAAGGAAGGTATTAGCATAATTGCATATGGAGATATCTTAGAAGTGAAAGGTGTAAAAAATCTAGGAAATATAAGTTTTAAAAAAAGTATAGAAGTTATTAAAAAATCTAAGATTGCCATAAATAGTTCGGAGAACTTTTATACTTTTTTTATGATGGATTGTTTAAATAATGGAACTTATGTTTTATGTGATAAAAAAACGTTACCAAATAAAGTTTTACCAAACAAATATATAATTCATTCTGATTACAAAAAATTCACTATTACATATAAAAAATTGTTAAATTGTTTAGAAGCAAAATATTAAAATTTATTATTTTTTAAAATTTTAGTCAAAGCAGAGATGTTGCCTAACACTTTTAAAAGTTGGAGTTTTGATAAATTTAAAAAAATTTTAACAACAGCACCTAAAAAAAAGTATCTGGTATAAATTTTGTTTTTTTTAATGAAATGATATCGATTAACGAATTCTTTTTGACCAAAATTAAAAGACTTTCTTTCAATATTATTGTTATGGTAGTACATAGCTTTTTTTACTACAATTAATTTGCCAAATTTACTCATCCTATAACTGTAATCAAGATCTTCTAGATAACTGTATCCCTTAAAAAAATTATCAAAATTTATTTTTTTTTTATTATTTGCATAAATTACAGCTTGAGTTGAAAGCCATTCTACTTCTTGATTTTTCTTCACATTATTAATTTTAGTTTGCCAACCAGAACGAACAATTTTACCAATATTTGTATTATAAATACCAAGCTTTTCCATGATCTTGTTTCTTTTAATGCTTTCTAAAAATCCATAATCAATCTTACTAATTAGATTAAAACCATATCCAATATATAACTTCTCATTTTTTTTAATAAATTTCCTCATTTCAACAAATGAGTTTTTTTTGAATACAATATCGTCATCCAAAAACATAAAAAACTTATTACTTTTTTTCATGTTTTTTAAACCCTTATTTCTTTGTACAGAAATTGATGCTATTGAATTTATAAGTTTTATATTTAATTCTGCTTGTTTAATTATGAAAATTAACTTTTTCTTATTATCTACATTTGAGCTATCAACGACTAGTATTTCATTAAAAAAAAACTTATTGTTATATAACTGGTTTAATAATCTTTTAATTTTATAAGGCCTATCTTTAGTGGGAATAATTATTGATATTCTCATATTTTGTAAAATTTTTTAATTTCTTTATAAGGAAGAAATACTATTAAATGTAAAATTTGAATTATAATAAATAACTTACCATCATAATTAACAAACCAGAAAATAGAATTCAAAATAATCAATAAAAATTGAATAATAATTAAATTTTTAAATAAAAAGAGTTGTTTAATTGTATAAAATTTTATTCCTAGAACTAATAATTCCTTAAAGAAAATTATATAAACAAAATAATAAATATTTTCTTTTAAAACTGCTAAAATTATTCCAATAATAAATGGTAATAAAGTCACAATTTCCACATAGGTATTAAATTTTGATCTACCAATTAAATCATAATAATCAGTTAATAAGCTTGAAAACGAATTCATTATTACAATTAGTAAAAAAATTTTAATCAAATCATAATACGTTGCTGAATATGTACTACCCAACCATATCATTAAAAATTTTTGTAAAAATAAATATAACATTAAAAAAATTGATAACATGTATGCACAATAAAAAATTGCAGCCATGCTTAGATTGTTTTTATTGTCTTTCTTATTAACATTCGTTTTTGCTATAAATATGTTATTGTATCCCATCATTGGACTACTAAACTTTGATGAAATTTGTTGTGAAATATTATAAAAAACAAAAGCAACATTATCCAAAAATATTTTAATTATGTATTTATCAAAATAGTTATAAACTTGATTAAAGAAAATATTTAACGTCATCCACTTTAAATAATTTTTACAATCATTTATAAAAACTTTAGATATTTGAGGCTTACTATTTACTAATTTGCTTATAACGATGATAAACATTGCAACAATAATTAATAATTTTATTAATATTGAAAATGTAAAGATGTCTATGTTGATTTTATAATATACCGCAACTGAAGGTAAGGACATTGATATACTATAAAAAAATAAATTAAATAGACTCAAAGTTTTATAATTTATATTACCTTTAAATATACCCTCTAATGTTAAATAAAAATTTGTTATAATTAGACCAATTAATATTTTGATACTTTGCAATTCTTTAATATTTTCTAAATTTAGATATCGGATTGAGTAATAAATTAATGTATAAATTATAAGTGAAAATATTGTGGAAAATATAGTTGTTAATAATATTGATGTAAAAATGATATCTTTTTTTTTGCTATTTTTTTTTGCTATATTTATTGTTGCAATTTTATTAAAGCTTAAATTGGTTATAATCGCAAAAGTCAGTATAAAATGACTCATAAGATAACTTGCGTACTGCTCATTTGTTAGGATTTTTAAAAAAATTGGAATGGAAATTAATGATATAATAATTGATAGCAAACTGGGCAGGGAGTAATAAACTGTGCCTATTAAATATTTTGATTTTAAGTATTTTTTCAAGATTTTTATATTTACTTATGCTATGTGAGTATTAATTAGCATTTTTAATCAATATTTAAACAAATTATGAATAAATCAATAATAATACCTTGTTTTAATGAAAAGCAAACCATTTTAACTGTAATTCAAAATGTTAAAAATAATTTGATAGATGGAGATGAAATTATAATTGTAGACGATTTTTCTTCAGATGGGACTAGAGATTTATTAAATAATTTAAATGATCCTATAATAAAAATAAAGTATCATGACAGGAACTATGGCAAGGGTAAAGCTATCAACACTGCTTTAAAGGAAAACCTTAAAGAAGTAGTGATTATTCAAGATGCTGATCTCGAATATAATCCTGATGAATATACTTTACTTATTAAACCTTTTTTAGAAACAGATGCTGATATCGTTTATGGCTCAAGATTCTTGGGTGGTCAAAAATATAATAGACTGCATTTCTTTTGGCACTCAATTGCAAATAGAATATTAACTTTAATATGTAACCTTTTTACTAATTTAAATATGACGGATATGGAAACTGGTTACAAAGCTTTTAAAAAAGGTGCAATCAAGTCTATAGAAGTAGAAGAGAAATCATTTGGTGTAGAGCCAGAAATCACTGTAAAATTAGCAAATAAAAAATTTATATTTTATGAGGTTCCAGTATCCTATGCAGGTAGATCTTATGAAGAAGGAAAAAAAATTGGAATTAAAGATGCATTCAGAGCGGTCTATTGTATTATTTATTACAAATTTAAAAAAGATAAGTATCAAAGATAATTTTTATGAAAAATAAAATTTTAGTCTGTGGTGCAGGTGGTTTTATAGGTGGCCATCTTGTTGCAAATCTTTTAGATGAAGGAAATGATGTTATTTGTGTTGATAACAAGCCATTTGACTTATGGTTTCAGTATTTTGAAGGGTGTAAAAACTATTCTCTTGATTTAAAAGAGTATGAAAATTGCTTAAAGGTTACAGATGGTGTGGAGCATATATATAATATGGCATGTAACATGGGTGGAATGGGTTTTATAGAAAATAATAAAGCTGAGTGCATGCTATCTGTTTTAATAAATACCAATTTACTTAGAGCATCAGTTAAAAATGATGTACAAAAATATTTTTTTTCTTCAAGTGCTTGTGTTTATAATGCAGCCAAACAAAAAGACACATTTGTAAAAGGTTTAAAGGAGAGCGATGCATACCCAGCAGAGCCCGAAGATGGTTATGGATGGGAAAAACTGTTTAGTGAAAGAATGTGCAGGCATTTTACAGAAGATTTTAAACTTGAAACTAGAGTTGCAAGATATCATAATGTTTATGGACCAATAGGAACATTTGATGGTGGAAGAGAAAAAGCACCCGCTGCCCTTTGTAGAAAGATAATAAACGCTAAGCTTAATTCTAAAGATACAATCGATGTATGGGGAGATGGCAATCAAACAAGAAGCTTTATGTATATTGATGATTGTATAATTGGAACTAAAAAACTCTTTTTGAGCGATAGTTCAGATGTTTACAATATTGGAAGTGAAGAACAGGTTTCTATAAACCAAATGATAGAAATAATACAAGAAATAGCAGGCATAAGATTAAAAAAAAATTACCTTTTAGATAAACCTCTTGGTGTAAGAGGTAGATCTAGTGATAATTCCCTTATAAGAGAGAAAATTCAATGGGACACAAATATTAAACTTAAAACTGGTCTAGAAAAAACTTATAAATGGATTTTTGATCAAATAACTACTGGTATAAATCATAATAAATTTACAAATAAGTATTAAATTTATTTGTAAATTTATAGATTTTGATATAAACATTCCATGCCTGGTGATTATTGCGAAGGGGCAATACCCGATCCCATTCCGAACTCGGAAGTCAAGCCCTTCAGCGCCAATGGTACTTTGTCTTAAGACACGGAAGAGTAGGACATTGCCAGGCTAATAAATCTCAATGAAAAAAATTATTATTATCACAGGTGGTGCTGGTTTTGTTGGGTCTAATTTAATTGAAAAGATATTAAAAGAAACTAATAAAAAGATTATTAGTATAGATAATTATTCAAGCGGTTATAAGAAAAATCATATAAAAAATCCAAGAGTTAAATATATTAAGGAAGATACCAGAAATATTAGAAAGATTTTATCCAAACATATTAAAAAAATTGACTCAGTTTTTCATTTTGGAGAATTTGCAAGAATTTATCAAAGCTTTGAAAAATTTGATACCTGCTTTAGATCAAACTCATTAGGCACTTTAGAGGTGTTTAAGTTTTGTTTAGACAATAAAATTAAATTAATTTATTCAGCCACGTCTGCTAGTTTAGGCAACAAAGGCATGGATAAAAATCTTTCTCCATATGCCTTTACAAAATCAAAGAATTTAGAATTATTAGAAAACTTAAAAAAATGGTTTAATTTTAAATTTGAAGTAGTCTATTTTTATAATGTTTATGGGCCAAGACATATAAAATCTGGAGAAATGGCCACAGTAATTGGAATATTTGAAGACCAATATAAAAAAAATAAACCATTAACCGTTGTAAAGCCTGGCACACAAACTAGAAGATTCACTCACATTAACGATACAGTTAACGTTTGTTATGAAGCTTGGGTAAAAAATAAATGTGCTCATTATAGTATTTCTAATAAAAAATTTTATTCAATAAAAGAGGTAGCTAAAATGTTTGACAGTAAAATAAAGTTCTTAAAAGCAAGACCTGGAGAGAGATTTTCGTCAGCTTTGACTAATATATCTCAAAATAGTAAGATTATTAAGAAATATGGGAAATTACATTTGAAAGATTACATAACTTCGGTTATTAAGGACAAATTATTATGAAAATTAAAAGTTCGTTAAAATCATTAAAAAAAAGAGACCTTAATTCTAAGTTAGTTAGAAGAAGAGGAAGAGTTTATATAATCAATAAAACAAACCCAAAATTTAAAGCAAGACAGAAGTAATTTTTATGGATAATCAAGACCATAAAAATACCTGGAAT
>ENA-OWPI01001727-OWPI01001727.1-marine-metagenome-genome-assembly--contig:-NODE-1727-length-23041-cov-3.335917_pt1 | contig 23041 bp, 21 predicted proteins | sample MGYA00238138_ERZ651775 | MGnify/ENA primary metagenome ERZ651775 (study PRJEB26906, sample SAMN06265043) | marine metagenome | isolation source: Helgoland LTER site | place: Germany:Helgoland, sampling...
TTTGTGGGGAGGAATATCTGAAATAATTTTGTTATCTAAATAAATCTGTCCATTAGTTGCAGTTTCAAAACCTGCTAGCATCATTAAACAAGTTGTTTTACCAGAACCAGAGGGCCCCAACATAGTAACAAACTCGCCTTCTTCAATATCTAAATTCACATTGTGTAAGGCTTTTAAACCTCCAAAACTTTTATTAACATTTTGGACTTCAAGAATTCCCATTTGGCACTCCTATTCTGCAGCTGAAGAAGTGGAAGTTGATGATGTTTCATCCCCACCTTTGCGTCGTTTCCACCAATTGCCAATCCGTGACATTCCTTCCATTAATCCACCTGGTAGAAAAATCACTATCAACATAAACATAATGCCTAATGTTAGATGCCATCCTTTACCCGTAAATAAATGTAGCACCCAAACTATAATGTTTTCCAACCCATCAGGCATCCAGGCAAACCAACCATGTAGAACTGTGTCATTGATCTTTGAAAATATATTTTCAAAGTATTTGATAAAACCTGCGCCCATAACTGGGCCTAATAAAGTTCCTGTTCCACCAAGTATCGTCATTAAAACTATCTCACCAGAAGCAGTCCATTGCATGCGTTCTGCTCCAGCTAAAGGATCCATTGATGCCATTAAGCCCCCTGCTAGTCCTGCATACATTCCAGAAATCACAAATGCAGCTAGAGTATATGGTCTAGTATTTATTCCGGTGTAATTAAGACGGTTTTGATTAGTTTTAACTGCTCTCAACATCATGCCAAAAGGCGAACGAAAAATACGTATCGATAAATAAAATGCTATTAGCAAGAATATAGCACAAATATAGTACCCAATATTAAATTGAAAATCCCATGCGCCAATCTGCATTACCCAAGTATCTCTCATCTCTAAACCAAACAAAGAAGTTACAGGCAAGTTCCCTGACACATTTTCGGCAGCCAAAATACGAGGATCATTTAAAGTTATTTGTAATCCTGTTTCACCATTAGTTAATGGTGTTAGTACAGAATAGGCTAAGGCAAAACTCATTTGGGCAAATGCTAATGTCAAAATTGAAAAATAAATACCAGATCTACGTAAAGAAATGAAACCAATAAGTAATGAAAACAGACCAGCTACAATAACTGATAATATGAGTGCTGGAATAATATTCATTGAAAGTAATTTGAACATCCAAACGGCAGAATAAGAACCAACACCTAAGAATGCAGCATGCCCAAAGGAAAGATAACCTGTTAGTCCGAATAGGATATTAAAACCAATTGCTAGAATTCCGTATATAGCAAACCGCTGCATTAAGTCAGGATAACCAGCATTAAATTGTGCTAAGCCAGAATCTGTTGGAAATGGGTTTAGTATAAAAGGTGCCAATAATGCTATTATAGCTACAAAAAATAGAGTTCTCATATCCGCTTTTGAAATAGTATTCATTTTATTCCTCCATCACGCCAGCTTTGCCCATTAGACCACGAGGCCTAGTTAGCAGCACAATAATAGCGACAAGGTAAATTATAATTTGGTCAATAGAAGGAAGGTAAAGCATCTCAAAGAAACCTTTGACTTCGTTCATTGAGGCAAAACTCTCTAGTATTCCTAAAAGGAACCCTGCAGAGACAGCACCCGGCAAAGAACCCATTCCTCCAACAACAACAACAACAAATGATAGAACTAGGAAATCCATTCCCATATGATAATTTGGAGAATTAATGGGTGTGTACATTACACCAGCCAATCCAGCCACAGCAGCAGCAATACCAAACATTATTGTGAACCTTCGATCAATATTGATACCCAAAAGCCCAACAGTTTCACGATCAGCCATTCCAGCTCTGACTACCATTCCAAATGTTGTAAATCTTAAAAAAGCAAATACCGCGCTAATTATTAATGCAGAAAATCCAAAATAAATTAATCGCCAGTATGGATAACTTGCATCAAGGCCAATCAATGCACCTACATTAAATGAACCAACAAATTGATCAGGTGCAGGAGTTGGTATTGGATTTGCTCCAAAGTTAGCTTTTACAAGTTCTTGGATTACTATAGCTAAACCAAATGTTACCAATATTTGATCAGCGTGGGGACGTTTGTAAAAGTGCTTTATTAAGCCTCTCTCCATGACGTAACCAATTAATAGCATGATTGGTATTGCAACTAATATTGCCAAAGGAACATTCCAATCAATAATTGCACTACCAATATTTGGTCCAAACCATTCAATAACATAAGGTGTTTTGACCTTAAGAGGATTTCCTAAAAAATCTACTTGCGATGGATCAATCGTTACTTTTGATATTGCAATTAATTTTTGTAACGATACTGCACAGAAAGCGCCAAGCATAAATAATGCACCGTGAGCAAAATTAACTACTCCTAACGTTCCAAAAATTAAGGTTAGTCCTAACGCAATCAAGGCATATGCACTGCCTTTATCAAGCCCATTTAGTATTTGTAAAAGAATTGCATCCATGTTTCGTCCAAACTTTATTTACTTAGCTAGTTTAACTTAACTTTTTAAATAGGCCACAGTGAAAACACTGCAGCCTAAAATTTCATTTATAAATTATTTATGCGCCTGGGTTACATTTACCTAAAGCACCACCCGCAAACATTGGGTGATCAACAGCATACTCAACTTGACTACGAGGTGTGATTTCTACAACTTCGAGGACATCGAATTCTGATGTTGGGTTTTCTTTACCCTTCACAACTAACACATCTTTGAAGCATTGGTGATCTTCCGCGCGATATTCTGTCGGACCATTACCCATGCCATCAAATTTAAAGCCTTCCAGAGCTTCAGCAACACCACATGGATTGAATGTACCAGAACGTTCACATGCATCTGCATATAATAATGTTTGAACGTATGTAGTATGAGCTGCCTGAGATGGTGGGAAGCCATATTTTGTACCAAATGATTTAACAAATGCTTTTGTACCTTCATCTGTAAGTGACCAATGCCAGTTAGTAGAACCGAAGATACCTTTAACATTTTCACCAGCACCACGTGCCATTAGACGAGAATATAGTGGCACAACAATTTCAAAGTTTTTGTTGTTTATAACTTTATCTCTTAACCCAAATTGAACAGCAGATGTTAATGAATTGATCATGTTTCCGCCGTAGTGGTTAAGCACTAGAACATCAGCGCCAGAATTTAATACTGGAGCAACATAAGATGAGAAATCTGTTGTAGCTAATGGTGTTAATACGTTATTAACTGTATTCCAACCTTTTGCTTCTGTGGCTGCTTGGATAGACTCTTGTTGTGTCCAACCCCAAGTATAATCCGCAGTCAAGTGATATGCATTACGATCATTACCATAACGAGCTTCTAAAACAGGTGCTAATGCAGCTCCTGACATATATCCGTTGAAGAAATGACGAAAGCCATTAGCTTTTTTATCTTTACCGGTTGTGTCGTTTGAGTGTGTCAAACCAGCCATAAAGATAACACCTGCTTCTTGACAGAGACCCTGAACAGCAATAGCCACACCTGAAGACGAACCACCAGTAATCATTACTGCACCGTCTTTTTCAATCATGGATTTTGCTGAAGCGCGCGCCGCATCAGATTTGGTTTGAGTATCGCCAGTTACATATTCAACTTTCTTACCCAGAATACCATTACCTGTGAGTGCTTTAGACGAGAATGTATTCATCATTCCGCCGTCACCACCACCATTTAAATGCTCGACTGCAAGTTTGTAGGCACGTAATTCATCCGCACCCTCGTCCGCATATGGACCAGATTGTGGAACATTGAAGCCCAGAGTTACTGAACCGCCTGTAGGTGCATTTGTATATGCAGCCAAAGGACTTGTGATGAAAGTAGGCATCGCTAAGCCAGCGCCAACCGTAGCACTGGTCTTGATAAGCCCACGTCTTGTAAACTTAGACATAGATTTCCTCCCTAGTTCTGTACGTAAGCTGCCTCCTCGCAACTTACGTCAGTGTCTTTAGACTTTTGAATAATAAGAGTATATGTAATTATTACAACAACTCATTGTAAATTAACGATATTATTGTAAATCTTTTTATTTTTTTTTGACTTTATTTGTAAATAAATTTACAATATACTTATTTAAACGTTTTAAATTAAGGTCTTAAATTATGGTAGGCGCTCTACTTGGAACCCGAATTAGAGAAAATAGAAAAGCCCTAAAGCTTACACAAAAGGATTTGGCAAAAATTGCAGGTATCTCTGCATCTTATTTAAATTTAATTGAACACAACCGAAGAGGAATCGCTGGCAAAACATTAAACACTATTGCAAGAGCGTTGTCAGTAGAGCCTTCAGAGCTGTCTGATGGTATGAATCAATCACTTATTAATCGATTAAAATCTGCTGCAATCCGTAACAAACAAATCAACACAGAAACTAATAGAATAGAGGAATTCGCTGCACGATTCCCTGGTTTTGCAAGATTAATTGCCAGACAAAGTGATCAAATAAATATTAGAGATGAAGAATTTACCATTCTATCGGATCAATTAAAACACGATCCTTATTTTGCAGAAGCTATGCATTTACTATTGTCAAACATCACAACGATTAGATCGACAGCAGATATCCTAGCGGGAAATTCAAATATACCAACCAAAACATCAAAAAGGTTTATAGATAATTTAGCAGAAGAAGCTCTTAAACTGTCAAACACCGCGGAAGATATATTTGATTATTTCGAACCAACATCTGAGAAACAGGTAACTAATTTAGATTTATCCCCCTTTGAATTACTTTTAGAAAAAAATAGTTATTATTTGAAAGATCTAGAATACAAAAAACAAACCATTGACGAGATTTTGTCCTCATTAAATCTTTCTAGTGAAGATCATGCAAAAACAAAAAACTCATTAAAAGCTTATGTTGAAATGGTAAAAAATCTGCCAATCAATTCATTTTTAGATGTTGCAGTAAAACATAGCTATGATGCCATATCATTAGCGAAGCACTTCAATACTGATATACTTTCAATATGTTTTCGATTAGCGCACCTACCAAAAAGATCAGACATACCAAAATTTGGCATAATTCAATGTGATGCCTCTGGGTCTGTTCTATACCGCAAACAATTAAATTCATTCAGCCTACCAAGGTATGGTGGCGCCTGCCCTTTATGGCCAGTATATCGCAGTCTTTCACAACCACTGCAGCCAATTAGGGCAATGCTTGACATGCCAATGGGCGATCGTTTTCATACAATAAGTTTTGCATACCCAACAGAAGCTGCTCAAATTGGAATGCCAGCTTTAACTGAGGCTGTAATGCTATTTACACCTGATTATTTGATGTTACCAAAAATATCACATACTCAAACTCCTCAATTAGCAGTTGGGCTCCAATGCACAGTTTGTTCAAGATTAGAATGCCCAGCACGACGGGCACCATATTTATTGGAAAGCAAATAAATAAATTGCACCTTTAAATTTTTAAGTTAAGCTAGGATTTCACTATCTCAAGGGGGGTGGAGACGTGAAAAAGTCAGTTGTAATAATTGAAGATGAGCCATTTATTATTGAGGCATTAACTTTTTTATTAGAAAATGAGGGCTTAGTTGTACGATCAATTTCAGACGGCGCCAATGCGATAGATTTCATAATAAAGTCAAAACCAAATTTGGTAATCCTAGATATAATGTTACCAAACGTAAGTGGTATGAAAATATTAGAAGATATTCGCTCAATGGATGAAATATCTAATTTGCCAGTTTTGATGTTAACCGCAAAAGGTCAGAAAAAAGACCGAAGGGCTGCAGAAGAAGCCGGAGTTAGTAAATTCATGACAAAGCCATTTGATAATCAAGAACTTATAGAAAATGTTAAAGCTATGATAAAATCATGAATGATACTTCTAGCGAAAAACGAGACATAAAAAGGCGTAAATTACGAAAAATTACTGAGTTCTCAGCTGGCATACCAATTTTAGCGATTTGCTTACTTGTATCTCCATTGCTCAACGGTTTCACAACAGACTTTGACCAAGTTAACTTTTCTTCTGTAATTTTCTATATTTTTGGCACTTGGGGAATTTTTATAATATTAGCGATTTTTATGGCGCGCTTACTTACAAATGGTGTGGATGAAAATTAATGTTGAACTCAAATATCATCGTAATAATTTGTTTGATTTATGTTGGGTCTCTATTTGCTGTTGCAGGCCTTGCTGAACGTAGAGCCAAAAAAGGCAAGCTAGGCTTTTTACATTCACCTTTGATATATACACTTTCTATTTCAGTATATTGTACTGCATGGACATTCTATGGGTCAGTTGGGTCTGCAGCTCTAAATGGATTTGAATTTTTGGCGATTTATCTTGGACCAACAATTGTTTTTGTTGGTTGGTGGTGGTTTTTAAGAAAACTAGTTCGTATCGGAAGAACTCAAAGGATTACATCCATTGCTGATTTGATTTCTTCCAGATACGGCAAGAGTAATACATTGGGTGTCATCGTAACTTTATTAGCAATTTTAGGTTCTACTCCATATATTGCACTTCAACTACAATCCCTAACATTGAGCTTTGCAGTTTTTACAGAAAATTCTAATTCTAATTACAACCCTATTATAACTGCACTATTTATAGCGGCTGGCCTTGCCTTATTTACTATATTATTTGGAACTCGTAATTTAGACGCAAATGAAAGACATCACGGTGTTGTTACTGCAATTGCTTTAGAGGCAATCGTAAAATTGGTTGCTTTTATATCTGTTGGTATTTTTGTAGTTTGGGGCCTTAGCGATGGTCCAAGTAATATGCTAGATATTATGGAAAAAAGCATACCAATTACAAATCAAGTGTTTTCATCAAGGTGGGTTACATTAACCTTTTTATCCGCAACAGCGATAATTTGTTTACCCCGAATGTTTCAGGTTATTGTTGTTGAAAATAGTGCTGAAAAGCATTTAGCAACCGCAAGTTGGGCTTTCCCACTTTACTTACTTTTAATGTGTATCTTCGTTTTACCAATAGCGGCAACCGGGTTAAACATTTTGCCCGAAGGCTCAAACCCAGATTTATTTGTACTAACAATACCTTTAGCAGAAGATCGCGGCACATTAGCAGCATTAGCATTTTTGGGTGGATTTTCTTCAGCTACATCTATGGTAATAGTAGCAGCTATTGCATTATCAACAATGGCATCAAACCATATAGTCTTACCACTTTGGCTTTATGCAGTACAAAAAAGAAATCCAGAAAGCGACGATGTAAGAACTGTATTATTACGCTCTAGGCGAATTAGTATCGCCTGCATAATTGGGTTTGGATATTTGTACTTTATACTTACTGGAGGCACGTCAGCTCTTGCTTCTATTGGTTTGATTGCATTTCTAGGTGTAGCCCAGGTTTTACCTGCCTTAATAGGTGCATTGTTTTGGAGAAATGCTACTAGAAAAGGTGCTATTTATGGAATTTCAACTGGATTTATTATTTGGGCATATTCATCATTTTTACCAAGCTTTGGTGGTGATTTTATTCTAAGTACTGATACTTTAGAGCTAGGCCCATTGGGGCTATCATTTCTTAGGCCTCAAGCACTATTTGGTATAAATATAAGTGACCCTCTTACACATGCTGTATTTTGGTCAATTTTCTTAAATACCATAGTGTTCATAATTACCTCATTAATTTCAACACCATCTCCTTTAGAAAGGCTTCAAGCACAAAAATTCATAAACGTATTCGGACAAAAATCGAATATAACACCTGTTGGAGATGGCGTTACACCAGAGGATCTTTTCATACTTGCGCAAAGAATCTTAGGAAGAAAAGATGCACAAATACTCTTTGATAAGTTTTCAAAAAAACAAGGACGCAACGATTTACCAGAAATAACATTTGAACTAATGGAAACACTAGAACAAAAATTTGCAGGATCTGTTGGAGCAGCAACAGCACATTCTATGATAACACAAGCTGTGGGTAATCAATCAATAACTGTTGAAGACTTAATTGCTGTAGCCGATGAGACAGTACAAGTCATAGAATATTCAGCAAGATTAGAAGAACAATCAAAAGAGTTAACTAAAGCGGCAGCTGAGCTAAGAATAGCAAATAATAAATTAACCGAACTAAGCACACAAAAAGATGAATTTTTAAGTCATGTAAGTCATGAGTTGCGTACACCAATGACTTCAATCAGATCTTTTTCAGAAATACTACAATCCAATAAAAAACTAGACAAAGATCAATTAAAATATTTTTCGACAATCATTAATGATGAAAGCAAACGACTTACGCGTCTATTAGATGAAATATTAGATTTAAGTTTCTTGGAAAGTGGCCAAGTAAAATTAAATATTTCAACTTTACGCCTAAATGAAATCTTACGAACAGCGCTTAAATCAACTCAACAAACCATAGCAAATTCAAATGCTTTATTAGAATTTAATGAAGACTTTACTAATACTGAAATTCAGACAGATCCTGATCGTTTATCACAAGTTTTCATAAACTTAATTACCAACGCATTTAAATATAATGATAACAACCAGCCAACTTTAAAAATTAGTTGTGAAATAAAAGATGCATTTTTACTTGTATCTTTTCAAGATAATGGCCCCGGTATTCCAAAAGCTGAGCATACAATTATTTTTGAAAAATTCACTAGGCTAAGCAATACAAAAAATACAAGTGGTGTTGGATTGGGATTAGCAATTAGTCAAGAAATAATGAAAAATCTTCATGGTTCAATATTATGTTTAGAAAGTAAAATTGGAGCAAATTTTCAAGTACAAATACCTTTGAATTAATTTTAATAAAAAATATATGAATTAAATTTGCTTCTATAAGAGACTTATTATGACCGAACAAATATTTTTAATCATATGCTTATTCTCTATTTTTATAATAGCTGGAATAATAAAAGGCGCGGCAGGATTAGGGTTACCTACAGCCGCGATGGGTCTTATGACCATTACTATTGCTCCAAGAACAGCAATTGCATTATTAATATTTCCTCTAATATTTACAAATGCATGGCAAATGTTTCGATCAGGCAATATTTATCAAACATTTAAAAAATATTTTCCATTTATATTTATGCTAATTATATTTGTGTGGTTAACCGTTAATAAAACTTCTGATGTGAGTGATAGTACATTAATTGGGTTTTTAGGATTTTTTATTTTATTATTTGTAATTGTGAATATTTCTAAAAATGCACCATACATTCCAAATCATCACGATATAAAAGCCCAAATTATCTCAGGTTTAATTGCTGGAGTAATGGGTGGATTAACATCCGTATGGGCCCCTCCACTTGCAATTTATTTGGCAGCAAGACGAACCACAAAAGAAGAATTCGTACGTGTTAGTGGTTTAATTTTTTTCCTTGGGTCAATTCCACTTTTAATAGCATATTTTAAACAAGGGCATATGAATAGTGAACTATCATTACTATCAGTTTTCTTATTATTGCCAACATTTATTGGATTTTGGATAGGGGAAAATATTCGTAAAAAAATGTCAGAAATTATTTTCAAAAAATTTATATTATTTATCTTCTTATTTATGGGGTTAGATTTAATCAGGCGCGCGTACTTTTAGAATTAAACTTTGAAATTAAATGCTGATATACTATTTTCAGATCCATCAAACATCATAGGCCTGGCAATCGGTGGTTCAGCCCTTTGGGCACAGTGAGGCCTTTCACATAATCGACAATTCTGACCAACATCTGCTCGATCAACAGCACCACCTGATGCATATATCATATCTGTAATAAATTCAGCTTCACAAGCTAACATAATAGCAGTTTGACGCATATTTTCACCGTATGCTCCACCACTTTGTTTGGTTGATCGGTTTAATGTGAAATATGCTTGCCCATTCTGACTTTCAACAATTTGTGTCAGAAGTTGTTGTGGCAAAGAAACAGCCTTAAAAATAGATAGCTTTGGACATTGGCCACCAAATGAATTTTTGGGATACCCTCTAAGCCCTAATCTACGAACTTTATTTCCTGCTTGATCCACTTCCTGAAGAAAAAATGGTATTCCTTCCATATCTACCCGACTTAATGTAGTCATGCGATATGCAACCTCACCAAAAGAAACGTCAAATCGCTTTGCTATAGCCTCTACATCATATTTCATTCTTTGTGTCGTCTGGAAAAATCTTTTGTAAGGTAATAATAATGCTAATGCAGCATAATTCATGAGTTCCATTCTACCTGCTTTAACGGCTTCAGGAGATTTCAAATTTAACCGCAAAACTGCTCTATCAATTTCATCTGACAATTCACAATTAACTAGATAACAAGCTAATTCCGTGACGCGTCCATACGAGTTTAATCTATCAGAAATAAACAAACGCATAGAATGTTTATCAAATCGTCTAGTCCATTCTGGCATTGTGTTTATTGGCAGTGTTTGCACAGTAATTCGATGATTTTTTAATAACCTGTCTTGCAGGGCGGCAAACATACCACTGCCCAAATCTAGTTCAGATGCTAACTTTTCAGCAGAACGATCTAGATTATCGTAATAATTATCCCTAGCTTCCATAGCACTTTGTACGAGATCTGTTGGTAATGCAGTTTGACTAACATCTTGCCCCTCTGACATCCCCGCATTTAACTCTGATAATCTCAATAATGCTTGCCTATAACCCTCATGTAACTTTTGAATACCACTTGCAACATTTGGCGCAACATCAGCGACTTCAAAAAGTTCTTCATATCCAGGTAATTCCCCCTGAAGGAGAGAATCAGAAAATATTTCTTTTAGTGCTGTAACTGTTCCATCAGCGTCACCTTCAAGTTCTTCAGGTGAGATATTATAAGTTTTTGAAAGTTTTAATATCAATTGGACAGTGATTGGACGTTGATTTCGTTCGATTAGATTAAGATAGCTTGGAGATATGTCCAATTCATTTGCCATAGCACTTTGACTTAATCCAATAGAATTACGGATTTTTTTCACTCTCGGTCCAGCAAATATTTTCTGTATATTCATTTACAACCTTTACAAATTTACAAACTATTATTTACAAAATATTACAATATTACCTAAAATATACAAGAACTAATCAATTATATATAGATAAAAATTGTAAATAAATTCACAAAAATAATAGGAATTAAAAATTTTTATTAAAACTAAACATTAATCACTGCAAAAATTAGTAATTTTTTTACAAAGGGGAATAATATGGCATATGACGGAACATCACTTGATACCATAAATAGCTTAAAATCAGAAAACGGATCATCTTGGGATGCAATCAACCCAGAACATATCCATCGTATGAGAATGCAAAATCGTTTTAAAACTGGTTTGGAAATTGCTCAATATACAGCAGACATCATGCGAAAAGACATGGCAGCATATGATGCTGATAGTTCTCAATATACTCAATCATTAGGATGCTGGCATGGTTTTATCGGACAGCAAAAAATGATTGCTATTAAAAAACATTTTGGCACTACTAAACGAAAATATTTATATTTATCAGGCTGGATGATTGCTGCTCTTCGTTCAGAATTTGGACCATTACCTGATCAATCCATGCATGAGAAAACATCCGTTCCGGCTCTCATTGAAGAACTATATACATTTTTAAGACAAGCAGATGCGCGTGAATTAGGTGGATTATTTCGTGAATTAGACGCAGCTCCAGATGCCACAACAAGATCAGATGTCCAGGCTAAGATTGATAATTATGAAACACATGTTGTTCCAATTATTGCAGACATAGACGCAGGCTTTGGTAATCCTGAAGCAACATATTTGCTCGCAAAAAAAATGATTGAAGCAGGTGCTTGCGCACTTCAAATAGAAAATCAAGTTTCAGACGAAAAACAATGTGGACACCAAGATGGTAAAGTTACTGTTCCTCACGAAGATTTCTTACAAAAAATTCGTGCTTGTCGGCACGCTTTCTTAGAGCTTGGTATAGATAATGGTATAATAGTTGCACGGACTGATAGCTTAGGTGCAGGTCTTACAAAACAAATAGCAGTAACCAAAGAACCAGGTGATTTAGGCGATCAATATAACAGTTTCCTAGATTGTGACGAAGTCACTTTAGACACAATGGGTAATGGCGATGTTGTAATTAAACAGGACGGCAAATTGATGCGCCCAAAACGTTTACCGTCCAATCTATTCCAATTTAAGCAAGGCACTGGAGTAGACCGTTGTGTTTTAGACTCAATCACTTCATTGCAAAATGGAGCTGATATGATTTGGATTGAAACAGAAAAGCCTCATATTGGCCAAATTGGTGAAATGATTAACCGTGTTAAACAAACTGTTCCTAATGCTAAGTTAGTTTACAACAACTCACCCTCATTTAACTGGACATTAAATTTTCGTCAGCAAGTCTATGACGCTTGGCAAGAAGAAGGAAAAGACGTTTCTTCCTATGAAAGAGATAAGCTAATGTCTGTGGATTATGATGAAACAGAACTATCTATTGCTGCTGATGACAAAATCAAAACATTCCAAGCTGATGCTGCAAGAGATGCTGGTATCTTCCACCATCTTATAACACTTCCAACTTATCATACAGCAGCACTATCAACAGATAACCTAGCTAAAGAATACTTTGGAACAGAAGGCATGTTAGGCTACGTATCTGGAGTACAGCGCAAAGAAATACGTCAAGGTATAGCCTGTGTTAAACATCAAAATATGTCTGGCTCAGATCTTGGCGATGACCACAAAGAATACTTTGCTGGCGAAGCTGCGTTAAAAGCTGCTGGTGAAGATAATACTATGAACCAATTCAACTAAGGAGAGAGATTATGACTGCACAAATAAAAGCCGTAGAGCCAACTACATCTGAAAAAATTGATCAAGCAGATCAAGCAATCCGAATGTTAGCAAATGACTTGCACAGATTAAACCAATCAGTCGCTAGAGCAGTTGAAGCTGGCGTCACAGTTGAATTGATCAGGTCAAGTCGTCACCACAACGGAGACGGTAACTGGGGAGATCTATTAATCCCAGTGATCACGAAAAAGGGATAATCCCCTTGTTGGGTTAGGAATCATAACACCCAAACCCATAAAGCCCCAGTTAATAACTGGGGCTTTAATTGTTTTTAAAGCAAGTTATCTCAAAATTTATCAATCTAAATCAAAAGCGTGAGGTAATAGTTCCGATATTGTTAAGATTTTATAATCCCCATCTTTATTTGAACAAACCACAGGAATTTTTTTTCCAAACTCCCAGATCACTTGTCTACAAATTCCACAAGGGGTGACCATGGTATCTGTTAAGTTTGTAACACATATTGCTTTAATTGTCTTTTTCCCTTTGGCAATTCCAGAGCTTATTGCGGTACGTTCAGCACATATAGTTGCTCCAAAGGAAGCATTTTCTATATTACAACCAACTTCAATAGAACCATCTTCATAAAGTATACTAGCTCCAACATGAAAATTTGAATAGGGAACGTGCGCCTTAGGCATGACCGATTTTGCAGCCTCCAATAATCGATCAATTGTATTTTTATCCAGCATATTAAAATGTACCTTTAAAATTATCTATTTTTTATAGGGAACGCCTATGGCTGAAGGAGGGCTTGGCCGTCCAATAAATCCTGATAACAAGATTATAGTCATAATATATGGCAGTGCTGACATTAATTGCGCAGGAACCTCACCAATTAAAGGTAAATCTACATCTTGTAATCGCGAAGTTATTGCATCTAAAAAGCCAAACATTAAACAGGCCCAAAACGCTCGGACTGGGCGCCAGTTACCAAAAATAACAGCAGCTAATGCGATATAACCTTTACCAGCTGACATTTCACGGACAAAATTTGCACCATGTGAAATTGATAGATATGCACCAGCAATACCGCAAAACACACCTCCTACAATAAGTGCTCGGTATCTCAGCCAAGTCACAGAAACACCCGCACTATCAACAGCTATTGGGGATTCTCCAACTGCACGTAAACGTAAGCCAAATCGGCTTTTGTATAATATAAACGAAGCAATGGGGACACATAGTAAAGCAACGTAAACTAATAAACTGTGTCCACTTATTAATTCTCTGTAAATTACTCCAATAATCGGAATATTATCCATGGCATCTACGAACCAAAGTTCAATCGGCCTAAACCTTTCACCAGAACTAAGTGTTGGGGTTTGCCCACCTCGCTTAAAGATTGCAATGCCAAGAATTACAGTCAGACCAGAAGCTAAAAAGTTAATGGCAACACCACTTACAACTTGATCACCCCTATGGGTAATACAAGCGAACCCATGGAGCAGTGACATTAGTACAGACGCACAAATTGCACCCATCAAACCTAACCAGACCGATCCAGTTAAACTTGCAATTGCTGCAGCAACAAATGCACCAGACAATAATTTCCCTTCGAGGGAAATATCTACAATGCCAGATCTTTCAGAAAATATTCCTGCCATAGCACATAGCATCAAAGGTGTTGCAACTCGAAGGGTTGCATCAAGTGCCCATAAAGTTTGAAAAAGAAAATCAATCATTATCAACACCATTCTTATTAAATTGATTAAATATTTTAGAAAGTGCTGGATTAAACATGTAAGCTAATGCACCCGAGAATAAAATAATCATACCTTGGATAAGTAAAACCATATCGCGTGTAATAGACTGGAATTCAAAATCTAACTCTGCACCACCTTGAAATAACGCTCCAAATAATAAACTAGCAAAAAATATACCCACAGGATGATTGCGACCCATTAATGCTACGGCAATTCCAGTAAAACCATATCCTGCAGTAAAGTTTAATATAGCTCTATGTTGAACACCCATAACTTCATTAACGGCTAGTAAACCTGCAAACGCACCTGATATTGTCATAGTAATGATAATTATCCTTGATACATTTATGCCTGCATAATTTGCAGCATCTTGGTTCTTACCAACAGCACGGATTTCATATCCTAATCTAGTTTTCCAAATTAATACCCAAAAAACAAAAAGCGCAAATATAGCCAGAACAAATGATAAATTTAATGGGGATGAGGCAATATTTATACCAAACAAACTAAGGAAGGTTTCAATAGAAGCTAACTGTGCACTTTCAGGAATGAGGTCAGATTGGGGAGACTGTTGTCCTAATTGAATCAATGGTCCTGCAAGCAAATAAACCATTAAAGAAGACGCTAAAAAATTAAACATTATGGTTGTTATAACAACATGGCTGCCCCTTTTTGCTTGTAAATATCCTGGAATATAGGCCCAAGCCGCACCAACAGCTGCTGAACATATTATACATAAAATAACAATAAATATTGCGGGCAAAAAAGGTGCAAACATTGCAGTTGCCAATAAAATACCAAGACTTCCAACGTATGCCTGTCCTTCACCACCAATATTAAATAGCTTGGCATGGAATGCAGTCGCAACAGCCAACCCTGTAAATATAAAATTTGTAGTATAATATAGCGTGTAACCTAAACTACCTGGGTAAATAAAAGCTCCCTTCAGCATAACCTTCAAAGCTTCCCAAGGATTTTCACCAATTACATAAACCACAATTCCACATACAAAAAATGCAGTACACAAATTAATAAAAGGTAAAAGAATTAAATCTGCCCATCTAGGCAAAGGTCTCATAACGCTCAATTTGATACTCCTTGTGAAATACCTGCCATCATTAAGCCAAGATCTTTTGGATTTGCCTCATCACCATTTACTGTTGATACTTCTTGGCCTTTATTCATGACCAGAATTCTATCAGAAAGACCCAAAATTTCATCCAATTCTACTGACACTAAGATAATTGCACACCCCTGATCTCTCAATTCAATTAATTGTTTATGGATAAATTCGATGGCGCCTACATCAACACCTCTTGTTGGCTCACCCACAATCAATAGTTTAGGGTTTTTGTAAAGCTCCCGAGCCACAACAATCTTTTGTTGATTACCACCAGAAAAACTACTCGCAAGTAACTTTGGATTCCTTGGGCGAATATCGTATTCATCCATTCTATCAGACGTATGCTTTAACATATGATTTTTATCTAATAATTTTTTGTCACCCGTCATTTCTGTATGATGAAAACCTAAAACCATATTTTCATAAGCTTCAAAACCCAAAATTAATCCATGTTTATGCCTATCTTCTGGAATATGACCTATCGAGTTTTCTCTCATAGTAAACGGAGATACTCGAGTATCTGGGTCAATCTTTTCTCCTAATATTTCGAAATAACCTTCGTCAGGCTTCCTCATACCGGCAAGGATTTCCATTAGAGGTGTTTGTCCATTTCCTGAAACACCAGCTATTCCTAAAATTTCTCCCGATTTCACATGAAACGTAAGGTCATCCAATACTTTATGCCCTCGTGATGAGAAGCATCCTAAGTTTTTAACATTAAGTGCTACATCTTTAGGTTTCGCTTTAGGTTTTTCAACATTTAGCAAAACTTTGCGTCCAACCATTAGCTCAGCTAATTCCTGAGGGTTTGTATCACTTGTTTTACGATGACCAACCATTTTGCCACCTCGCATGATTGAAACGTTATCCGTGATTGCCATAATTTCAGCTAATTTGTGAGTTATTAATAAAACTGTAACTCCGTTTGCTCTTAACTTATCTAATATACCGAATAATTGTGTTGCTTCTTGGGGAGTAAGTACACCAGTTGGTTCATCTAATATTAAAATTTTAGCTCCACCTTTTAGAGCTTTTAAAATTTCTACACGCTGTCGCATTCCAACATTTAAATCACTCACCAATGCATATGGATCAACTTCCATATCAAATGTTTGACCTAATTCTTTTAGCTTATTTACAGTAGTAATTTTACCTGTACTAAGCAATGAACCACCCTCAGATCCCAGCATAACATTTTCCAGAACTGAAAAACGATTAATGAGCATAAAGTGCTGATGAACCATTCCAATACCTAAAGATAATGCATCTGCACTGCTTTTTATCTTCACCTTGCTTCCATCTATTAACATTTCACCAGAATCAGCGCGATGCAGACCATAGAGAATGTTCATTAAGGTGGATTTTCCAGCTCCATTTTCACCAATAATGCCGTGAATAGTGCCAGTTTCAATTTGCAAATCAATGTTTTTATTAGCCTGAACTAATCCAAAAGATTTGCTAATTTTTTGTAATTCTAAAATATAACAAGCGGTGTCACCACCGCTTGTTTTGTTTACTTTATTAATCATCATCACAGACGGTGATTACATTGAACATGTATTATCAGAACGATAGTCATGAACATCAATTTCACCAGAAATGATTTTTGCAGAAGCAGAATCTAGAGCTGCTTTCATATCATCTGAAATCAAGCTTGCATTGTGCTCATCTAAAGACCAGCCAACACCATCTTCAGCTAATCCTAGTGTCTGAACACCAACATTAAAGTCACCTGATAGGCCATCTTTCATTGTATTGTATGCAGCAACATCTACTCGCTTCAACATTGAAGTAAGAATAGACCCTGGAGCCAAATGATTTTGATTTGAGTCAACACCAATTGCTAATTTGCCAGCATCAACTGCAGCTGAAATAACTCCAGCGCCTGTTCCACCAGCGGCTTGATATACAACGTCCGCACCACGGTCTATTTGGCTTTGAGTAAGCTCTGAACCTTTTGCAGGGTCATTCCATGCTGCTGGAGTAGTACCAGTCATGTTGCTTAGAACTGTCGCACTTGAATTTACAGCCATAACACCTTGTTCATACCCACATTGGAATGCTCTAATGAGTGGGATATCCATACCGCCAACAAACCCAACGGTCCCAGTTTCAGACGCCATAGCAGCAGCCATTCCAACTAAATAAGAACCTTCTTCTTCTTTAAATGTGTATTGGCGTAAATTTGGTCTATCTAACCAATTAACATCAATAATTGAGAACATTTTATCAGGGTTTGCAGCCGCAACTTTATCAATAGCATCAGCTTGAGCAAAACCAACGCCTAAAACTAATGTAGCTCCACGTTGGATCATCTTTTCCATTGCTTGTTGGCGTTGAGCCTCATTAGTGACTTCAAATTCCATCACAGCAATTCCAGTTTCATCCGTAAAACGTTTGATACCGTTATATACGCCTTCATTAAATGACTTATCGAATTTACCACCCATGTCGTAAATTACTGCTGGTTTAAAATCAGCAAAAGCCAAAGATCCCATCAAACTCATGATGGCAGCCATCATAATTAAATAGATTTTCTTCATCTTACTCTCCTTGTTATGTGCAGATGCACTTTTTATAACAGCAAACAACAGCGTTTGCTAACTTATTTCAACCCAATTTCTTTTAATCGTTCATCTAAAAATTCACCTGCTGTCAGTTTATCTAATAAAACATCAGGACGGGGGTGAACAAATAATGGCATTGAGTATCGCGATCGATTTTCTTGTTTGGGAGGATTCACTACTCTGTGTGGTGTGGATGGATAGTGCCCCTTACTCGCCATGGATAACATATCTCCAGAATTCACTGTAATATATCCTGGTTTACATGGCACATCATGCCAGTTGCCATTCACATCTTTTGCTTGAAGGCCCGGTTCAGTTCCAGTGACTAGCAATGTGATAAGGTTTATATCTTCATGTGCAGCAGCGCGCACTTCACCTGGCTCAACATTATCTGGTAATGGTGGATAATGTATAATCCTAAGTAAATTCATATCACTCCCATTAATCATATTCTCTAATGGCTCAGAAAAACTTACATGGCCTTCAGATTCTTGATCCAACCATCCCAATAAAGTTGAGCCCATTTTAATGAGTTTCTCTTGAAAATCTCGTGTTTCTTTTTCTGTAATATTTGGAAGCGTTTTATTTTGGTAAGCATGAAAAAATTCTTTTAGATCTTTATTCGCACTACCTTTAGCGTTTTCTGATTTGTAACCAAAATAACCAGCTGATTCACCAGGTTTCACAGCAAAATTTGGTCCCTCATCACTTGCAAAGAAATCCGTCCATACACCATACATTCGATCTATTTCATCAGAACTAATATTATGATCTTTTATAATTGCAAATCCAGTTTCTCTAAAAGATTTTGCAAATTTAGCAGGTGCATCAACTTCGTCTAAGCCAATTGCTAATATTTCAAATTCAGCCATTTTATAAGCTCCTAAAATCCAGTTTCAATTGTATCAAAAAATATTTTCTTCACTGCGTCAATATCTACATCAACTGCAACCTTTGCAAATCGACGTGTTTTATCTTTACTAATCATTGTCTCGCCTATTCTTGATGGCTCCAAACATACCTCAATTGGATGATATTCATATGTGAATAAGTCAGGATATATTGTAGCAATTACTGTTATTGGATCATGCATTTGGCATCCATTGATTCCAACAGCCTCCTTGTAAAATTTGATGTAGAAGTCTGTAGCTTGCGCTAAAAACCCTCCAATAACTGGTGCTTTGTTTGCAAGTTTTGAGAAATCAGAATGAGCACAGACTACCTTTTGAGTCACATCAAGCCCAATTACAGTGACCTCCCAATCTGCTGCAAACACCTCATCAGCTGCGTGCGGGTCATTCCATATATTTGCTTCAGCAAATTCAGTCACATTTCCACCTGAAAAAACACCACCACCCATAATAATAATTGATTTGACCTTTGAGGTAATTGTTGGATCATGCCTTAAAGCCATAGCGATATTTGTTAGAGGTCCAACAGGGCATAATATTATTTCGCCAATATTAGCATTTATAAGATCACAAATATATTTATCTGCTGGAACGCTTGTTGGTTTTGCTTTTGGGAAACGTGCTGGAATATCTCCAAATCCTTCTTTGCCATGTACATAATCCGAAACTGGGTTTGGCCTCTGTACTAAAGGTTTTGAAAATCCTTCTGATACTGGTACATTCTGATTTAAAATTTCAGCTAAGACCATTGCATTGCGTGTAGCAATATCTAGAGTTACATTTCCAAAAACACTTGTCATTGCAACTAAATCTAATTTTTCCGATAAGCCTGCAAAAAATACCGCCATTGCATCATCAATTCCAGGGTCAGTATCTATAATTATTTTCTGTTTATTCATTCTTTTCTCTCATTTATAAAATCTTGAACTTCTTCAAATGTTGGAATTGCTTTAGCGGCACCTATACGAGTGATTTGTATTGATGCAGCAGCAGCAGCGTACTCTAATGCTTTTTCTGTATCATATCCATTATCATAACATGCTATAAAAGATCCCAAAAAGGTATCACCAGCTCCAGTTGTATCTACCGCTTTATTAAGGAAACTTGATTGTTTGAAGGTACTATTTCCCATGTGTAATTCAGCTCCTCTAGAACCTAATGTGACGAGGATCATACCTACATCAAGATCAGATACATTTTTTTCCAAAGAGTTTTGTAATTCTTTAAGTTCAGTCTCATTCATTGCCAGTAGATCTACATATGGCAAAATTTTGTGGACATGATCAGAATTAAAAGGTGCTGCACTATAACAAACTTTAAAACCTAATTCTTTTGCTTTTATTGCAATCTCAACTGATAAATTGATTTCATTTTGAAGTACTATCCACGTATCTTTAGATGTAAAGTTTTGTAAAATTTCAAAGCATTGTGACTTGCTAAATTGATTATTCGCACCGGGGTGAATAATTATTTCATTTTCACCACTTTCATCAACAAAAATAATTGCATGACCTGTTGGCCCATAACATTTAGAAATAAAGTCTACTTTCATATCCATAGATAAAATTTGATTTAGTATCCATTCGTCATCTCCAATAAAGCCTATATGCTTAACGTCACCACCAGCACGTTGAATAGCAATAGATTGGTTTATTCCTTTTCCACCTAAAATCTTCTCATAAGACTTAGAGCTTATGGTTTCACCTGCTTCAGGAAATCTGCTTACTTGATAAACATTATCAATATTTATGGATCCAAAATTAAGTATCATTGATTATCCTCAAAAATATTTCTCTTGTTATACTGCAATATAAAATACCTATTTGATATAAATTCTTTATTCAACAAAAAATTTACCATTTGATAAATTTTTTTTATTGATCCATTTCTTAACTCTTAACGTAACAAATATATGAGAAATTTAAAAAATAAATTGAGATATATCTTTATGTTCGGCCTATCACTTGCTCCGGTGCTTTCTGCTAATATCGCATATGCAGAAATTCCCTACACTACTTTCGAATCAATAGATGGTGGTATTATTGATACCAATGACTGGAGGGGAAAGCCTTACTTAATAGTAAATACAGCATCAAAGTGCGGTTTTACACGACAATATGCACCTCTTCAAAAACTTTATGATCGGTTCCATGATCAAGGCCTTCAAATGATCGCTGTCCCTTCTGATGATTTTAATCAAGAATTAGATACAGATCAGGAAGTCAAAGCATTTTGCGAATTAACCTACGGCATTGATATGCCTATGAGTACCACAACAAGTGTAAAAGGAAATCAGGCACACCCATTCTTTAAAGCTATAAAAAAAGAAATAGGATTTGTTCCATCTTGGAATTTCAATAAAGTATTAATTGATAAAGATGGGAACCTAGCCGCAACATGGGGCTCCACGACAAATCCAATGTCTGCAAAAATAATATCAGCCATAAAAGCTTCGTTAAATTAAAATTTATAGTACAAACTTTGAATAAAAAAGTTGGATATTGACATAATCAACATATACAATAATATTTTAATTAAATTTTGATACAGTCAGGCTTCCCCAATGAAACAGCTTCTTCTCACGAGTACAATAATAGCCCTAAGCGCCCTTCCCTTGAGTGCCCAAGAAGTGGCTAAATCAGGTAAATTCGCCAGTATAGTCAAGAATATTGGGAATGCCCTCAATATAGGGCAAGGAGAAGAGGCTGTTGAGAGCGAAGTGAATGCACTCGCAGTCGACGCTGCAAATGCAGGACTTGATCAAGTTGAAGACAAAGTCCTCTCAACATCCAACTTCACTCACTTTGAGCTTTCTGTTGGGTCTGACACAATGGGGTTAGATAAGAATAAATCTGATACTAAAACAGAAGCCATGACAGTGTACCGTCTAAAGGAAACTGGGAATTGGTTCTTCTTTAACCAAACATCAGCCGTAAACTTTAATAACCGCACGACAGTCAACACAGGCTTTGGTGCACGTCACATCAATGACGCTGAAACTATCATCACTGGGTATAATATCTTTTATGACCGTGAGCTTCAGTCAAAGCATGAGCGTGTTGGTGCTGGTTTAGAGCTTCTGTCATCAATCTTTGAATTTAGAGCGAATGCATATCAGGCAGTCTCAAAGACAATAACGTATAACGGCATCCAAGAAACTGCTCTTGATGGATACGATGCTAAGTTTACTGCCAACCTCCCTTACTTCTATTCCTCCAACCTTTACGGAAAGCTAAGCAACTGGAAAGACGATGCTACTTTTGAAGAAGAACAGTATGAAGCGGGTATTAATGCTGAGATAGCGCCTAACCTGACACTACGTGTTGCAGCTCAGCACAAGAAAGACTCAGGCAATACAGAGGGTGTTGCATCAATAAACTACTCAGTGCCACTAGGTGGAGCAAACCAGCCTGCTAAAGTTATGCAAGATGGAGACTGGTCAACTAAGTTCGAACCCATCCGAGAAAAGCTCTACAGACCTGTACAGCGTGAAAACCGTATTATGAAAAAAGCCATCAAGCTTGGCGTTACAGTGAGTGGGTACTAAATCATGAAAAATCTAAATATATTTAAAGCCGCACTTGTATTTATTTCAATGCTATTTTTTGCTAACGGTGCATTTGCCCAAAGTGCATGCACCACTACATCTGGGGCATCTTCTGGAGAAGAATGTCTGTTGGACGTTAAGTCATTTAAGCTAAAGGTTTATGAGTTTGCACTTTGTACTGGATTTGCAACTGTAGCAGACAGATCCATGTGCACGACACTTTATAACAATTCAGATGGTTACGATTTAACATTATCAAAAGATGCCTCTTTGCCTTTAGGTGGAGATGCAACTTTATCAGAAGGAACTTACACTCACGCTTATATAGTAGTTCACAACAATACCTACTTAAAGTCTGTTCATGAGTTTTCTTCAAATCGTGAAGATTTAGCGGGAAATACA
>ENA-OWPI01001730-OWPI01001730.1-marine-metagenome-genome-assembly--contig:-NODE-1730-length-23014-cov-14.082182_pt1 | contig 23014 bp, 16 predicted proteins | sample MGYA00238138_ERZ651775 | MGnify/ENA primary metagenome ERZ651775 (study PRJEB26906, sample SAMN06265043) | marine metagenome | isolation source: Helgoland LTER site | place: Germany:Helgoland, sampling...
GATTTCTCGTGGCGTTCAGGTTCTTTCACGAAGGTCACAACGAAAAACACGCAGATCGGTAAGATGCCGATCACGACGAAGGCAAGACCCGCAAGTACTGGTCCCGTCAGGGCCGCTCGGTCCGCTGGGGTGGCGTTCATTATCTCACCAGTGAAGGCGCTGGTTGCATCACGCCAAAGCGCGCCAAAGACTTGGCTGACCGATCCGCCGCGATCCGCCATCACTTCAATGATCATGGGGACGGCAGCTGCGACCATGAGCCCGGCCAATACGAATAACTCCCGCGCAGCGGTGACCCGGCTTCGTTGGTGATAGTCTGGCGACAGCTCAGCGCCCCAAGCCCTGTGCGGTAGCGCAATGATGGTGCTGCCCAAGAAAAACAAGGTCAGCCAGAACAAGAAATACAGCATGCCGATCCCTTCAGGCGGGATGAAGAGCTTGTAAACCCCTAGCATCATGAGCGGCGCGCCGATCACAACCCAAGGCTTCCTGCGACCAAAACGCGTTTGCCAACGGTCAGACAACTCGCCCATTAGCGGGTCCGTAATGACATCGGTAAACCGTGCCAGCATTAAGATGGTTCCCACTGCCGCCAGTGATAAGCCCAAGCCGCCCGAATAGTGCGCGGGAATCCAAATCGAGAGCGGGTAGCCGATGACCGCAAGGGGGAGGCCGATGCAGCCATGAAAATAAATGGTGCGCTTATCGAGTACGCTAGCTGAGGTCGCTGTCGAGGTCATCTGGACGTTCCCGGTTGTCACGCTGGTCGCTACGCGCCGGCGTTATTATTATGCTGCCAAAACCCTTCTGTGGTTAGAGCGATCGGTGACAGACCTGATACAGCGTGCTGCAAGGCTGCTTGATTAGTTATAAACCATCGCGGCCGAATGGCCTAACCCAATAAGCGGTCACGGTAAATGCGGTGTACGCCCTCGTGGGCTTGGAGCCGTTATTTTGTCTGTGCAGAGGGTTAAGGAAGAGGGTTGGCGCGCCCAGCGTGTCACAAAGCGGATCAAAGGCGGCGGTTAGGGCGACCATTGAATTCGAGCAGGGATTGTTTTTTGGCGCGCCATATCCAGTGGGTTGATGGCTTGGCGCTGGGGTTAGGCATTGGGGGGAATCGCCAGACCTGTACGGACAGCGTTGAGCGCGCTCAGCAACCACGGTCTTAGAAAATCTTGCCGGGGTTAAGAATGCCTCTGGGATCCATGGCAGCCTTGATCGTGCGCATCAATTGAATCTCAGCGTCGTCACGCACGAAGTGCAGATAAGGTTTCTTCTCCAGGCCGACGCCGTGTTCTGCCGAAACCGAGCCTTGGATCGCTTTAAGGGGCTCGTAAACCGCCGCTTCAACACCTTCGCGCTGTGCTCGGCTGTCGCCGCCCACGGCGATCGCAAAGTGCAGGTTACCGTCACCCACGTGTCCCAATACAAAGTTTTTAGGCGCGTCAAAACGCGCTGCGAGTCCTGCATTCACCGCGTCCACATAACGCGCCATCTCGGACAGTCTGAGGCTCACATCGAACAAAAAGACCGGCGAGAATTGAAAGGTCTGGGCAACATCATCCCGAAGCCCCCAGAGCTGATCGGTTTGTTGGCTCGACTGCGACACCACCGCGTCCACAATGAGTTCGGCCTCAAGGGCCTGCTCAAGAATGGCTTCGAGTTGTTCTTGGGCAGCACCCATCGCTTCAACCAAGACATAGTAGGCGGCGTCGTCTTGAAGGGGGCGTTGGTTTGGCGCTGGTGGTTGGGTTACCAGTTGGTAAAAGTTCTGCCACATCACTTCAAAGGCCGAGAGGTTGCCCGCAAGGCCGCGGTCGAGCTGCTTTAAGAACGCAACCAGGGCGTCAAAGGAATTGATCGCGACCAGCGCCGTGGGTGCGGTAGTGACTTCTTCTCGGCAGCGCAGTACGGCGCGGGTAATGATGCCGAGGGTGCCCTCGGTCCCCAAGAACCATTGCTTTAAATCATAGCCGGCATTGTTCTTGATCATTCGGTTCATGCTGCTGATGACGGTGCCATCTGCCATCACGGCTTCGAGCCCCAGCACCATGTCACGGGCCATGCCATAGCGAATCACGCGATTGCCGCCAGCATTGGTCGACAGGTTGCCGCCAAGGGTGCAGGAGCCGCGACTGCCTAAATCAAGCGGGAACATCAAGCCCTCACTGGCTGCGGCCTCCTGAACGCTTTGGAGCATGACACCCGCTTGAACGACCATCGTGCGCTCGCTGGCTGAGATTTCTTCGATGACGTTAAGGCGTTCCGTTGACAGCACGATATCCAGAGGTTGGGTTAGCGCGCCCTCAACCAGACCGGTCAAGCCCCCATGCGGCACGACGCTTTGATGATGTTCATGGCAGATCCGGAGTGCGCAGCTGACTTCCTCAGTCGTTTTGGGGCGAACCAGGACTTGCGCTTGAATCTGATCAGACCGCCAGATCCCTGCGCTGCGCTCGGTGACGGCGCCGCCGAGTATCACAGTGCCCTTTGGGAGTGCCGCCATGAGGGCTTGCACGACCGGGCGTTGCGCTTGGTTTAGTGCTTCGTCCGCTGACGCTGTTGAGGTTGTCATAGGATCAAGCCGCTCGTTCAAAAATCGCAGCAATACCTTGGCCGCCGCCGATGCACATCGTCTCAAGGGCATATCGGCCCTGGCGACGGTGTAATTCGCTCAACATATCCGCAAGGATGCGACCGCCCGTTGCGCCGATAGGGTGACCCAGTGAAATGCCCGAGCCATTGACGTTCAATCGGTCATCATCGTGCCAATGCCAGCCTTTGAGCACCGCCAAGACCTGACACGCAAAGGCTTCGTTCAGTTCAACCAGATCCATATCATCAAAACCCAGGCCCGTCCGCTTGAACAGTTTTTCAACGGCCGGCACCGGGCCAATGCCCATGGTCGCCGGATGACAGCCGGCGGCGGCCCAGCCGACCAAGTAGGCGCTGGGGGTGAGGCCGAGGGCTTCCAATTGATCCTCAGCAACGACCAGACAGGCTGCGGCGGCATCATTTTGTTGGGAGGCATTGCCCGCGGTGACGACGCCGCCATTAATGGGTTTGAGCTGGCTCAAGGATTCAAGCGTTGTGTTGGGGCGGACGCCTTCGTCGGTTGCAAAGTTTAAGAACGCGCCCTTGCCTTGGGGCACTGTAATACCCACCAGATGGTCTTTAAATTTCTCAGCCTCCCAAGCCGCAGCGGCGCGTTGTTGCGAGCGCAGCGCATAGGCATCGGCTTCAGTACGGGAGATTTGATACTCGGTTGCCAAATTTTCGGCGGTCTCGATCATGCCTGAAATCGCCCCAAAGCGGGCTTCGGGTTGTGATCGCACGCGCCCACGTTCCAAGCGGTCGTGGAGGGTCACGCTGCCGCCTTTTTGGCCTTGTCGCATGGCGGTGGTGTAGAACTCGACATTACTCATACTTTCAGCACCACCAGCGATCACCACATCGGCCACGCCGGTTTGGACCATCATCGCCGCATTGGCAATGGCCTGAACCCCACTCCCACAACGCCGATCGACCTGGGTGCCGGAGACGGAAAGCGGCAAGTCAGCGGCGAGGGCGGCCCAACGCCCAATGCAGGGCGCCTCACCCGAGGGATAACCCTGGGCAAAAACCACTTCGTCGACGCGCTCGGGGTCGAGACCGGTTCGGGTCATAAGATCGCGAATGACCAGCGCCCCCAAATCCTCTGCGCCAAAAGCGCTTAATGCGCCGAGATAGCGACCAACGCCGGTTCGGATGGGGGAAACAATGGCTGCGCGTCGCATAGGGATTCCTTAATTTGGTTTGTTTGAAATATTATGGGGCTGCAATAACCCGAACCACACCTTCTCGCCGCGGATCAGCCGCGCCGATCAGGCCGGCCGGCGTGACCTCGATAACATGTAATCCTGAGTTCTCGCCCTCGCGGCGCTTAACCGGATATCCGAAGGCTTCTAAAGTGCTGGCGACTTCCGGACCCAGCGCGCGTCCGATTTCAACCCGAACGGTTTCGCCCCGAGCAATGATGTTGGGGTAATTAACCGCCTCTTGCGGCGTTAAGCCCCAATCCAGAATGCCGAGCAGGCTTTTGGCAACATAGGCCGGAATTGAATTGCCGCCTGGCGAGCCGGTAACCAGCCGGAGTTCGCCATCGGCCTCAAAGACCATGGTCGGTGACATTGAGGATCTGGGCCGTCGGTTGGGCGCCACTGCGTTGGCGAGGCGTCGACCGTCAGCGGGCACTTCTTTAGCAAAGTCTGTCATTTCATTGTTCAAAAGGAAGCCCTTAGCCCAGCGCTGAGTCCCAAAAGGGCCCTCGACCGTTGCAGTCATTGCAACCGCATTGCCTTCAAAGTCGATAATGGACAGGTGCGTTGTGCCGGCCATTTCATCCGTCGTATCGGGTGCCCATTGCACGCCTGAAATACTTGCGTCATAGGCGGTCAGGTCGCCGTGGGTCGGTTTCTCAGAGGGCTCAAATCGATCAAGTGCCCGAGCCTTGAGGTACCCAGGGCTCAGCAGCGTATCAAGCGGGATATTGATCTCATCAGGATCGCCGAAAAAGTGATCGCGATCGGCATAGGCCAAACGCTGGGCATCCACGAAGCTTTGAAGGCGGGTTTCAAGGTTGGCATTGTCTGGATTCAGCCGATCGTAGAGCCCCATGACCATAATTTGCGCCGCGCCCGAGGAGGGCGGCGCGGTGGTGCAGATTTTGAAGACGCGATAGGGGCCGCAGATGACGGGCCGCTCTTTGACCTGGTAGTTTTTAAGGTCATCGAGGCTCAGGCTGCCCGGGTTCGGCGCCCGCGCTGCACCGGCAACAATCGCCTCAGCGATATCGCCGGTGTAAAAGGCGTCGGGTCCGCCTTCTGCAATGGCGGTAAGCGTTGCAGCGTATTCTGGGTTCTTCAGGCGTGCGCCCGCTTTGAGGGCTTCGCCGTTCGGGTAAAAGTACGCCGCTGAACCCACGTTCACCGCAAGGCGGCTTCGTTTGGCCATCATCGGGAGGTAATTGGCGAGCCGAGGTGAGACGATAAAGCCGTCGCTTGCGAGTTTAAGAGCCGGTTGAAAGAGCGTTGCCCATGGCAGGCGGCCCGCGCGCTGGTGGGCGGCGTAGTAGAGCGCGACCGTGCCGGGGGTGCCGACCGCTTTACCGCTTTGCCAAGCATCCAGATAACCCATGACGCCGTCCTCGGTCATAAAGAGATCGGGCGTCGCGCTTGCAGGGGCACTTTCGCGGCCGTCTAAGAACGTGGTCTGATTCTGGGCGCGGTCAAAATGCAGAAAAAAAGCGCCGCCACCGAGGCCCGAACTCTGCGGCTCAACCAATCCCAGCACTAAGTGGGTTGCAATCGCGGCGTCCACCGCGTTGCCGCCAAGCTCGAGCATTTTGATGCCAGCGTCGACGGCGAGCGGGTTCGCGGCGCTCACCATCGCGCCGTGCGGCCAAGGGGTTACCGGGGCCTCAAGGCTTGCTTGCGCGTCGACTGACTGGGCGTCCGCGCTGCAGCCGCTGATCCAAAGCAATAGGACAAACGTCGCAAGGGTCGTGATCTGCTGCCACGGTTTTGACAAAAAAAGGTCCTGGCTCACGGGTGGTCCGCCGGCTATGAAGAGAGATCGATCATACCTGAGAACCAAAGGTTGGGTCACCCGTTGGGTGATTCAGGTGTCATGCTGTTGGTGTCGTGATAGCCTCACGACAGCCAATTGAAACGGAGCGCTAGAACGATGAATGAGCAAATTTTAATTAAGACCTTGCCAAGCGGGAAACTTTCGGCGGATCACTATGAGCGGGTGGCAAGCCCCATGCCTGAGATTCAGGCCGGCGAGGTGCTGGTTAAAACCAATGCGTTCGCGATTACGGCCGGCACCCGGGCCGGACTCCAAGGCAGTGCCAGTTATGCGGGGGCGCCGACCACGGGTATCGTCATGGGCGGCACCGGTGTTGGCACCATTGTGGCGACCAACTCAGACGCGGTGCAGGTGGGTGATCAGGTCCTCACCAGCACAGGCTGGCAACAATACTCGGTCCAGAAACCTGCGAACCTCGAGCTGATTCCAGCCGGGCATGACCCGTTGCATTATCTTGGGCCAATGGGGGTCAATGGTCTGACAGCCTACTTTGGCTTGCTCTCGGTGGGTGAGGCGCGATCAGAACAAACGGTCATGGTGTCGGCTGCGGCAGGCTCGGTTGGGCATTTGGTCGGGCAGATGGCAAAGATTCAAGGCTGTACGGTGGTGGGCGTGGCCGGGAGCGATCAGAAAAACGATACCTTGGTTTCGAAGCTTGGGTTCGATGCCGCGGTGAATTACAAGAACGGGGATTATCGAGCGGCCTTAAAAGAGGCAACGCCGGACGGGGTTGACGTCTACTTTGATAATACCGGCGGGTTCATCTTAGGCTCGGCACTCTTTCGCATGAATGTTGGTGGCCGCATAGCCTGTTGTGGGGTGGTATCCCAGTACGATACGAGTTCGCCAGAGCCTGGCCCCAAAGGGATCCCGGGTCTGTTGGTTAACAAGCGGATCACGATGCGCGGCTTCTTGGTGTTCGATTTTGCGGATCAATATGCCGAGGCACGTAGCGAGATTCACGGCTGGCTGCAATCGGGCGCCTTGATCAGCCTAACCGATCAAGTTTCGGGTCTGGCGGCGGCGCCGGATGCCTTTGTCGATCTGCTGGCGGGCGGCAACATCGGAACCCGCGTGGTGGTGCTGGACTAGCCAATGGCAGTCAGAGCGCCATCGGCACAGTGCGCCCCGTTTAAGGCCGAGCCAAACTCAGCCTTAAACGATTGGCGTACAGACAGGATCTAAACCAGAGCCCAGCTGCGCGGCCCTGCGCGTGACCCTATTTCGGCTTTGCGCCGCCCCCGACCCGGAGGATTTCTCCGCTGACCCAGCTGGCAGCGTCTGAGGCTAAATAAACACAGGCTGAGCCAATATCCTGAGGCGTTCCGAGCCGGCCGAGGGGGATGTTCCATTCTTCTAAGAGTTCGTCCAACTGATCTTCAGATTTTTTGAGCGCTTTGAGCATCACTTCGGTCGGGATGGCGCCCGGCATCACGCCGTTCACGCGAATGCGCGGCGCGAGTTCTGCCGACAGGGTCCAGGTGAGGGAGTTCACGCCTGCCTTGGCCGCGCCATAGTGGCCGCTGCCAGGAACAGGACCTGTGCCTGCACCGGAGGAGATGTTAATGATGCTGCCGTCATCGATGTGTCGTGCCGCGGTCATGCAGCCGTCATAGACCGACGTAAGGTTTACGGCGATGGTGCGATGCCATTCGTCCCGAGGCAGGGTCGTCATGGGCTGGCGCATGGTCGAGCCACCTGCGTTATTCACCCAAATTGTGAGCTTGCCAAACGCTGCTTTGGTTGCAACGGCCAGTGCTTCAAGCGCATCGGGGTCGGTCACATCCGTTGTGACGGCGATCGCCTCGCCCCCGGCTTGAATAATGCGGTCAGCGACCGCTTCAATTTCATTCGTTCGTCGCGCTGCGAGGGCGACCTTCGCGCCGGCACGCGCAAAATCCATTGCAATGCCTTCGCCAATACCGCGACCTGCGCCGGTGATCACGGCAACGTGGTTTTTGAGCGAAAATCGCTCTAATACATCCTGCATTCCGAACTCCCTTGGGTTGGGTTACTATCAAATCATTAAACCACATTTAGAGGGGAATCCATGGCCATTTCACTACAACATGCGGGTGAGTTTACGGTTGCGTTGGCGAACCAACTTCTGGCGGAGGCGCTGGGCGATGCGATCACCGCCGTACAGGTGACCCCGCTAGGAGAGGGCGTCGGGTTGATGTCCTCGATTGGGCGCGCCGCTCTGACCTTAGCCTCGGGAAAGAGCACGTCTGTTGTGGTGAAGGTGATCGCTCAGACTGAAAATGTCAGTATTTCAAAGCAACTCAATTTTTATGCCAACGAGATTGATTTCTATCGGTACCTGTCGCCCTTGTGTCCGATTCGTAGCCCGAAGTGTTATTTCGCAGACATCGATCCCGAGACCCAGGACTTTCTGTTGATCTTAGAGGACCTTGGCGCCGCGGCGGCGGGTGATCAGCTCAAAGGCTGTGATGAGGCCTTGATGTTGCAGGGCTTTGAAAAAGCGGCCCAACTACACGGCCGGTTTTGGGGTAAGACGGATCAATATCCTTGGTTGCGCTATCAAAATGTGCCCGAGGTGAATCAATTTCGTCAGGACGTGGTGTTTCGTCCGGGTGTCGCGCCAACCCTGGCCGCCTTTCCAGAATACTTTACCGGTGATCTCGCAGACGTCGTGACCCAGATTGGCGAAAATTTTGTGTCAATCTTTGAGCGCGCGATGTCAGGTACCCAGACCGTCATTCATGGTGACTATCGTATTGATAACATGCTGCTGCCGGTGGTCGATGGCGAGATTGAGATCGTGGCCGTGGATTGGCAGAACACCACGGGGGGACGGGGGCCTCATGATATCGCGTACTTTAGCTCACAGAGTTGTGGTCCAGAAATGCGGGGCGCAACGGAAATGGCCGCCCTGCGGCGCTACCATGAGATTTTATTGGATGAAGGGGTCAAGGATTACAGCTTTGATCAGTGCCTTGAGGATTTCCGGGTCAACCTGATGATTACCATGATTACGCCGATCGCAATCATTGGCACGATGGATTCGGGCAATGAGCGTGGGGTTGAGCTTGGCCGAGTGATTCTAGAGCGTGGGCTCAGTTCATTGACTGCGATGGACTGCGGGAGTCTGTTGAAAGAACTGAAACTGGGCTGACGCCAGGGCCTCGCGTTAGACGCGCGCAGTGGCCGGTGCACCCGGACCGGGAGAAAGGCGCGGCGAGCGCTTGATCACTTTAGGGCAATAGGGCCCTGCTCGCGCAAAAGGGACCTTGATGAGACAGGCGTTTGCCCGGTAAGACCAAAGATTAAAAAGGACAGCTGCACGCGAACAGGCAATACCGTCTAACGACCGCCATCAACCGAAGCGCGTCGGTAGAATAGCGTTCGTAATAAGATGCCCTAAAAGTAAAAATTTGTCCTTAAGAAGGAGTGATTCCGTGAGTCGATCGAGAAACAGTGTCTTTGGCCTGGTCATACTATTGAGTCTTGCTGGCTGTGCAGACCAAGAGGCGCCGGCGGTTGCACAGCAGGCCGCGCCGGTCGTTGAAGTTGATTTTGAAACGCAATTACAACTACAACTCTTACAAGCAAAGCCCGGAGACATTATCGAAATCCCAGCCGGAACCTATTCGTTGTATCGCGGGTTGTCGTTGTCGGTCGATGGGGTAACCATTCGAGGCGCTGGAATGGACAAAACGATTCTGAGCTTCAAGGAGCAGGTTTCAGGGGCCGAGGGCCTTTTGGTGACGGCCAATGATTTTACGATTGAGGATTTGGCGATCGAAGATGCCAAGGGCGACGCACTCAAAATCAATGAGGCTAAAAACGTCATCATTCGTCGGGTCCGCACTGAGTGGACGAATGGGCCCGATACGGCCAATGGCGCCTACGGCATTTATCCTGTGCAGACTGAGAACACGCTGATTGACGAGGTTGTGGCCATCGGCGCCTCGGACGCGGGGATCTATGTGGGGCAGTCCAAGAACGTCGTCGTTCGAAACAGTCGCGCGGAATATAACGTGGCGGGGATCGAAATCGAGAACACGTTAGATGCCGATGTCTTCGACAATGTTGCGATTAATAATACGGGGGGTATTTTGGTTTTTAATATGCCGAACCTCTCCCAGGAAGGCGCGCGCACGCGGATCTTTCGGAACCTCGTCCACAACAACAATACTGAGAATTTCGCGGCACCCGGCGGCGCGGTTGCCGGCGTGCCCGCGGGCTCCGGTATTGTGATCAACGCGAACGACGAAGTAGAGATCTTCGAAAATGATCTGGCAGGCAATGATACCGCGCACATCATTATCTCCTCGGTGTTCTCAACCAACTACGCGAGCCGAGAGACGGCCTCAGCCTTTGATCCGTATCCTGAAACCCTCTATATCCATGATAATCGCTACGAAGGCGGTGGCGCGTCCCCGGATACCCTCGAGCTTAAAGCTTTAAAACTCGCGATGTTCGGATTAACCGGGGCTTTTCCAAATGTGATTTGGGATGGTTTCTTAAATCCAGAGAAAGCCGTTGATGGCAAGTTGCCACCGGCGCTCAATTTTTGCATTGCGGGTGAGCCCGGCACACAGCTACTGAATGTGGATGGCCCAGGAGGCTATGCCAATCCCGCGATTGAGCAAAGCCAATTTCAATGTCGGCACGAGCCCTTGCCGCCCGTACAATTATCCATCTAATTCTATGGTTGGGTGGATTTGATGAGGCAGTCTAAGCACACAAGTTATCGATGGCGGTTGTCGATTCTGCTGGCTGAGCGCGGGCTGCTTGCGCTGTACCGCGCGATGGCGTTCATTGCTGGGTTGCCAAATCGCACATCGAAGGCGGGTGCGCGCGCTTGCCGCGCAGGCTTTAGGGTGTCTCGCACAACCCTTTTAATGGTGGTCATTGCCTTGAGCGCTGGTTGCGCGGACCAGCCCACGTTGAACAGTCAGTATTTTGCAGTCGACAACCCCAAAAAGCTCTCGCAATGGTCAGTGATCCAAGCTCATGATCAGGCATTGACCTTGGCAGGTGACGCCCAGGTCTATCAACTTGCCAGTCCCTTGTTCAGTGATTATGCCGGTAAGCTGCGCACGCTGAGCTTGCCGAAGGGCGCGCAGGTGAGCCTTGATGCGGACACGGAACGGTTCGTCTACCCCGTCGGCACGATCATTACCAAAACATTTTATTATCGTCGGGCGGCGGGGAGTCAGCGCTCAGAGTTCCGCCTGGTCAAAGCCAATCAGGGCGCCGAATTCGGTGTCAATGACTTCAGCTTGTCGACATTAACCCTCTTAGAAACCAGAGTCTTAGTCAAACGAGCGGGCGGCTGGGCCGCATTGCCCTATGTTTGGGACGCAGATCAACAAGATGCCACGCTAAGCCCAGCGGGGGCGTTGATTCGCGCGTCGCTGCAGGACGCGGATCGCTCGCAGGCGCCGCAAACCTTTGCTTATTTAGTCCCCAACCAAAATCAGTGCGCGGGGTGTCATGTCTTGGATCAAGCAACCAAAGCCATGTTGCCGATTGGTCCCCATCCGCGCCATTTGGCGACAGGCCGTCAAGGCGATCAACTGGCTGACTGGGTTGCCTCTGGCGCGCTGAGCGACGAGGGCCTGCAACGGGCAAAGGGTCTCGGGGCCAATGTGGATTGGCGCGATGGCCATCAGCCGCTCAATCAGCGAGCTCGGTCTTATTTGGATATCAATTGTGGCCATTGTCACAGCCCAACCGGCCCTGCCGATACCTCGGGTATGTTTTTGAATGCCGCAACCCAAGATCCAATCCGATGGGGGGTTTGCAAGGCGCCGATCGCCGCGGGTCAAGGCACCGGTGGGGCGCAATACGGGATTGTGCCGGGTAATCCAGATGCCTCGATCTTGAGTTACCGATTAGGGAGCGTGGATCCGGGCGCGATGATGCCGGAGTTGGGCCGAAGCCTGGTCCATTCTGAGGGTCTTGCGCTGATCCGATCGTGGATTACCGAGATGCCGGGGCAGTGCAATGCAGCCCAGCAAACGGTGGTTCATTCGGATGGCCATAATCCGAGATTGCTTGATGAGAATCCTGCGTTTACACTGGCCAGCGGTTTAGATTGAGGGCGCTCAACGAAACGATTTTTCGTACTGTTTGAGCGAACTTTAAACTTAGATCAGCGTAAGAGGTTTAGGGCTTTTTAACCGTTTTAAGGCGCAAACGTTTTAATCGTTTTTGGAGCACAAACGTTTTAATCGTTTTTGGCGCGCAAACGCTTTAACTAAAAACCGAGCAAGACTGAACCAGAACGGTTAGACACGACAACATCATAATCAGACGGCGCGAACCCGCGTCACGCACCCTAGGAGCACAAACCATGATTACCATTTTAGACGGCGGTATGGGTGGGGAAATACAAAAAAGACTGGCCGGTGCGGCCAAAGGGCTGTGGAGTGCCACAGCATTGGTCGACTCGCCTGATCTGGTGGTTGCACTGCATCAAGAGTATATCGAGGCCGGCGCCAGAATGATTATTACCAATACTTACTCAACCGTGCCGAGCTATTTGGCCAAAGGTAATTTAGAAGCGGAGTTCGAACGCTATACCGCCTTGGGCGGGGAATTGGCGCGCAAGGCCGTGACCCAAAGCGGCGAGTCCGTTCAGGTGGCAGGCTCTTTGCCACCGCTGTCTGAAAGTTATCGCCCTGACCTCGTTCCAGGGGCCGTAATCGCCGAGCCAATTTACGCGAAGTTAGTCCGCGCCCTTGAGCCCTATGTCGACCTGTTTCTGTGTGAAACGATGTCCTCTGCAGACGAGGCCTATCACGCCGCAAGCCAAGCCAAGGCCGAGGGAAACGGCAAGCCGGTCTATATTGCGTGGACCCTGAACGAAGCGCCCGGCACTGGACTGCGGAGCGGGGAAACCCTTTTGGCGGCCTTTGAGCGCCTTGCAGACTTGGATATCGATGGCTACCTTCTTAACTGCACCACGCCTGAAGCTGCGAATGCGGCCATTACCGAGCTCAAACAGCTCACCGATCGACCGATAGGGTGCTATGTTAACCGGATTAAGGAAGTGCCCAAGGGCTGGACGCTGGACAACGAAGGGCCAACGATCCGTCGAACCGATTTAACCCAGGACTATTTCGTTGAACTGTCGATGCAAGCGATCGACGCCGGTGCGACCATCGTCGGCGGCTGTTGCGGCATTGGTCCGGAGGACATCCGGGCCTTCTCAAACGCATTGTCCGCGAAGGTCTAACCAAAACCGGTGTTCAAAACCGGACCGCTGTTTCAACTGGAGTCATTATGTCTAAGCCCCCGTTCGAGTTTGATACCCTAGCGCTGCATGCTGGTCAAAGGCCGGATGCCGAAACGGGCGCTCGCGCGACCCCCATTTATCAGTCCGCCTCCTTCGTGTTTGAAAGTGCCGAAGCGGCCGCGGGGTTGTTCAACTTAGAGCGTACTGGACACGTTTATTCACGGCTTTCGAACCCCACCAATGCGGTGCTCGAAGAACGGATTGCGGTATTGGACCAAGGCGTCGGAGCCGTTGCTGTGGCCAGTGGTCAGGCCGCGATGCATCTCGCGGTTGCCACATTGATGGGCGCGGGTGACCATATTGTTGCCTCTCGCAGTTTGTACGGCGGCACCCACAATTTGCTGAGCTATACCTTGCCAAGATTTGGCATCAAAACGACGTTTGTTGATCCCAGAGACCCGGCAGCTTTTGCGGCGGCCATTCAGGACAACACCAAGTTGGTCTTCGGTGAGGTGGTGGGCAATCCGGGTATGGAAGTCTTGGACATTCCGGCGATCGCGGAAGTTGCCCACGCCGCAGGCATTCCGGTGATGATCGATGCCACCTTCACAACGCCCTATCTGTGTCGTCCAATTGAGTTGGGTGCGGATCTGGTCATGCATTCGGCGACAAAGTTTTTGTCGGGTCATGGCATTGTGATAGGCGGCTTGCTGGTCGACGGCGGCGTTTTTGATTGGGCCGCCAGCGGACGTTTCCCAACGCTTGCCGAGCCGTTTGATGGCTTTCATCACCTCAACTTTGCGGAAGAGTTTGGCCCGGCGGCCTTTATCGCGCGGGCGCGCCGCGAAGGCCTGCGAGATTTTGGCGCGTGCATGGCGCCCACCACGGCCTTTCATATCCTGCAAGGGATCGAAACCTTATCACTGCGCATGGCGCGGCATATGGAAAATGCAGAACAGATTGCCAAATTCCTATCAGAGCAAGCGGGCGTGCTGTCTGTCCTACACCCGTGTTTGCCGAGCCACCCGGATTATGAATTGGCCAAGAAGTTGCTGCCGAGAGGCGCCGGCGCGGTGATGAGCTTCGAGATTGCCGGCGGAAGAGAAGCGGGCGTTCGGTTCATCGAAGGCTTAAAAATATTTTCGCATTTGGCCAACGTGGGCGACGCCAAATCCCTTGTGATTCATCCCGCCAGCACAACCCATCACCGGATGGATGCTGAGGCTTTGGTTGCCGCGGGCATTTCCGAGGGCATGATTCGATTGTCCATTGGGCTCGAGGATGCCGCGGACCTGATCAAGGATTTAAAGGCCGGGCTGCGCTCAGCCGCCAAAGGAGGCCGTTAAGATGAAGACGCAATTGGGCGGCGCGACGGCATTTTATGGGGTGGGAAATGGTGAACACGCACCAGAGCAGCCCAGCGTTGTTTTTATTCATGGCTCAGGGATGGACCATACGGTTTGGCTCATGCCCGCGCGGCATTTCGCCCGTCACGGCTACAATGTGGTCGCTTTAGATTTACCCGGTCATGGCGGCTCTGAGGGACCTGCGTTAACCACTATAGACGCGATGTCCGATTGGGTGAGCGCGCTATTAGAGCAGCTTGGTATTGGCGAGGCTGCGATAGTTGGCCATAGCATGGGTTCCTTGGTGGCCTTGGATTTTGCGGCCCGCTATCCGAGCCATACCCGCTCGCTTGCGCTGCTGGGCACCTCAACGCCCATGCCGGTCAGCGATGTCCTGTTGGATGCTGCCAAAAACGATGATCGCGCAGCGATGGTGATGGCGAACACGTGGAGTCATAGCGCCCCTGGACTCATGGGGGGGCACAAAAGCCCGGGTATGACCTTGTATTTTGGCGGTTTACGGTTGCTGCAACGAACGCCAGAAGGGGTTTATTTTGCGGACCTTGCCGCCTGCAATGCCTTCGAGGCTGGACCCGTTCGAGCCGAAGCAGTGGCGTGTCCGACGCTGGTGGTGCTCGGCAATGAAGACAAGATGACCGGGCCCAAACAGTCCCGGGCCGTTGCGAGTTCGATTCAAGGGGCGCGGGTCGTTGAGCTGGATTGCGGTCACGCGATGCTGAGCGAGCAATCCAACGCGGTGCTTGCGGCGCTTAAATCAATCGTTTAGCGACGGCTGGCGCCCGCTCGCGGCGCAGGCCCTAAAAGGATTACTTTACGGCTTGCAGCGTGCAGTACAGGGTGCAGGGCGAGTTCGATCGCAGGTGGTTCGCAGTTCAGCTTTGATCACACTGGTAATTAAGTTCTGCTCGGGTAAAAGTGCTCGGATCCCCAAAGCGATGATCGCGTTAAACGCACGCCCACAGTCATCGTAGGTCTTTGAAATCCGCTATTCAGCCCGCAGCTCGCCGCTAAAACGGCTTGCACTTTGAGCCGTGCTGGCGGCGTGGACCGCTCGCAAGGTCTTGATGATTGCCGCAAACAAAATGCCATAAACGACGAGCAAGGGCAGGCTCGCGATCACCGATGCCGTTTGCAGCGCTTTAAGCCCCCCAAGATACAGCAGCGAAGCGGGTAAAATCCCCAATGCAACGGCCCAAAAGACCCGGTGCCAGCGAGCTGGGTGCTCACCGGGTTCGAGCTTAACGGTGGCGCCAGCGGCCAAGGTGTAAGAGGCGGAATCATAGGTTGTGGCCGTAAAAATAATCCCAATGATGGCAAGGAAGGCCAACCAAAATCCCCCTGCGGGCAACCGCTCGATGAGGCTTGCCAGTGCGGCCGATGGGCTTGCATTCAAGGTCTCATTCACCACGCCATGCAGGCCGCTCAGCTCCGTATTGAGTGCGTAGTTCCCGAGAATTAAGAAGAATAAAGCGCAGCCAGCGCTGCCCCAAAACAGCATGCCGATAATCAATTCTCGAAGGGTGCGACCCTCGGAGATTTTACAGACGAACATCCCGACAAAGGGCCCGAGCGCCAGCCACCAGGCCCAATAAAAAACCGTCCAAGATTCAACGAAATTACCTTTCTCAAATGGATCGGTCCACGTCAGCATCGTGACGAAGTTTTGCGCAAGATGGCCTAGCGAGGCGACGCTCATCTCAAGGATAAAGCGGGTTGGGCCCGCGACCAGCACGTAAGCGATGAGCAATAGCGCTAAAACGCTGTTGATGTTGCTGAGAGTTTTGATACCGCCGTCTAGGCCGCGATAGACCGATCCTGCGATCACCAGGGTCATCACGGTAATAATGGTGAGCTGCGTAATGAAATTATCGGGAATCGACATGAGCCGGGTGAGGGCAGATGCGGCAACCGAGGTGCCGAAACCGAGCCCGGTCGCGGCGGAGCTGATCAAGCCAACGATGAATAACAAATCAATGATGCGGCCGCCAAGGCCATTGGATTGCTTACCGATGATCGGCTCGCACGCGGCGCTGAGCCGCAGCGATGGGATTTTCTTCAAGTAATAGGTGCAACAGATGGCAACGGTTGGCAGACAATATAAGGCCCAACCGCCGGGGCCCCAATGGAACATGCCGTAGGTTTGGGCCCAGAGGGTTGCCGCATCGCTTTTTGCGAGCGCCCCAAAGGGCGGCGACGTATAATAAAAAACCCATTCGGTTGCGCCCCAGTAAATCACTGAGCCGCCGATACCGCAGCAAAATAACATCGAGATCCAGCTAAATTGACTATAGCGTGCCTCTATCCGGCCGAGCCGAATATTGCCCCAAGGGCTAATTGCGATGTAGAGCAGTAAGACAATAATAGCGGTGGTGAGGGTAACGTACAGGACGCCAAATTGGGTGGTGAGTACTTTGAAAATGGCGTTGATGGCACTCTGACTGGCTTCCGGGAAGAGCACGACGGGCAGGACCACCAGGGCCAGCAGGGTGGCGCTCAGGCCAAAAATCAGCCAGTCAACTTCAGGTTGGTTGCTTTTATTCATGGTCAGGGTCCTTCCCTTGTCATCAGGCGCCAATGGTTCGGCCTGAATCGTTAAAACGAGCGTTTAATATAGCAAAGCTCAGAAAAAATTGCCGAGCCCTGCCCAGATGGGCCCTGAAGTGCGTCGTTTCCGGGTAAAGCGTGCCCGGGGTGTGACGCCCGCTCCTGCGCCGGTCTAGGGCGCGCAAGGTTGCTGAGGCGGGTTTTCGCTGGGTCTTGATCCGAGGGGCGATTGCCCCAGTTTGATGCGTGGCCTAACGCCGACGGTATGACGCCGGCGGTGTCATTTTCTTTCCGCTTAGCCTGCAGGCGCGCCCGAAGGCAAGGCCTGCTCGCCGGCTTCAACCGCTGAGTCCAGTGCGTTAAATGTTCACCCAATGACGCGCGATCGGTATTTCAATCAGCGCCGGTTATATCGAGATACAGGGCGAGGGTCCCCAGCATAATGCCGGGCTGGTGCTCGAAGGTATTGTTCGGCGCATATCGGATGCCTGGCAAGCGCTCGAGCAAAATCGCCCAGGCCAGGTTTTGTTCGAGCCGAGAGATGCCCGCGCCGGGGCAGACTCTCGGGCCGGCTGAAAACACCAAATGACGGGTGAGCGCTTTACGCGCCAGGTTTAGGTCAAAGGGACAGTCCCACTCGTCCGGGTCAACATTGCCGGCGCCAAAGCGAAGATGCAGCAATGAGCCTTTAGGCACTTTTACGCCTTGAAAGACCTCGTCATGGGCGGTTAACCGCGTGCTCAGGCCTTGCGTCGGAGACCGCAGGCGCATTGATTCCTCGACAAAGTTACGAATGAGCGTCGGGTTTGCTTGCAGGGTGTGCCAGAGTCCGGGGCGATCACAGATCAATTGGGCGGCCTCCTCGAGGGCGTATTGGGTGGTTTCGAGTCCGCCGATAATCATGGCGTAGACCACGCCATTCACTTCAAGGTCGGTGAGCGGGCGGTCCAGCGCCTCATAGTGCACTTGGGTGAGCCAGCTGATCATGTCGTCCTGAGGCTGCGCCCGTTTTGCTGCAACATGGCCTTGGACATACGCCTTAAAGGCCTCGAGTTTTTTGAATTGCGCCTCAGACTCGGCCTGGCTCAACAGATTGCGATGACCCTTACCGTAAACGAAGGCGGCGACCTGGGCATTACCCCATTCGGCCAGCTGCGGGATATCGTCTTCTGGAAAACCGAGCATGTTGGCCATCACCATTTGCGGCAGGGGTCTTGCGAACTGTTGCACAAAATCAATGCTTGGGTCATCGATGAAACGATCGATGAGGCGATGGGCGCAGTCCTTGATCATATCGGTATGACGGCTGGCGCCGGGGCCGACCCAGGGGTCGGTGAGTTCCTGGCGATGACTGCGATAGAGTTCGTGGCTCGGCCTCAGGGTGACCATCGAGGCCAGCATGGCATTGACCCCAGGGAGTGTTTTGCCCGCATTTTGGGCTTGTTCTATCTGGACAATGGCTTCATGAATGCGCGGCGGAAATCGCTCTGGGTCCTTGACCACCCGGGCGATGTCCTCGTATTTGGTTAAGATAAAGCCGTCCGCGTCAGGGGTAGGGCCTTCGCCTTCCAAGCGGACCACGGGCATTGCGTCGTGTAATAAGGGGTAGGCCTCATACCAGTGTTCTTGGGCGCCGCCGCTAAACAGATCAACCTCGTGGGCGTGGCGAGGGCAGGCAAGCGCGCTGAGTTCGTGATTGGGCCCCTTGGCAGATGAGGCCGGTTCGTTCCCGGGTTTCTTTCCTGACATTTTTGCTCCTGTTTCACGCGACGCGATGACCTCGTGTGATGATCCTATCGCTATCGGTTATGACAGGTCCAGTCGCGTGCTGGTTCGCGCGATCAAGGTTTGCGCCGGTGCTTAGCGCATCGGTTGGCATCGCCAAAGCGGGCACCTTTTTGATAGCGGTAAGCGGGTTTTAGGGGTATGGTTCGGTTTTTCCAGTCGTTTTTACTAAACATCGCTAAGAAGCTGATTTTAATATTGTTATTAGGATGGCGCGAAGAATGCCGCCGCGGGTGGGGGTGAACAAAAAAGGTAAGATTGGCTCTTTTTTGTTTGTTGGCGCGCTTTTATTGCAAGCCTTTCGGGGTTAAAGTTCTGCAGTTGATGTCAACAAGATTGCCAAGGCGGTCAGGCCATTAAGGAAAGTAAAGGTCGATGAATACGCAAGTAAACGATCCGTTGGTGCAATGCCTGATTGGCCTGAGTCGCCATCATGGCACTTCCACGACAGTTGAGGCGCTCGTCAGCGGCTTACCGCTCGAGGCAGGTTTGTTAACCCCTAGGCTATTCGCCCGTGCCTCGCAGCGCATTGGGTTAACCAGTAATCTAGTGAAACAGCAGCCGAGCGCGATTGTTGGGGCGCTCTTGCCCGCCGTGATCTTGAGCGAGACCGGGCAAGCGTGTTTGCTCATGAGCTGGCATGATGGCCGGACCTCAGCGCGGGTCATCTACCCAGAATTGTTAGACACCAGTGTTGATGTCAGTCGTGAAGCGCTCGAGGCATTTAGCAATGGCACCGCCATCGTCTGTCAGCCCAAATTCAAATTCGATGAGCGCGCACCTAAAAAAGCTTTAGCAAAAGATGAGCACTGGTTTTGGTCTGCTGTGCGCCGTAATTTACCGGTCTATCGGGACGTCCTGATTGCCGCGTTCTTTATCAATCTGTTTGCATTGGCGCTGCCCCTGTTCACCATGAATGTATACGACCGAGTGGTGCCCAATCATGCGGTTGAGACCCTGTGGACCTTGGCGATTGGGTTGGTGATCGTTGTGATCATGGATTTCACCCTGCGCATGATGCGCAGTCACTTTCTCGACTTGGCCAGTGAACGCGTCGATATTGCGGTCTCCGCTCAGATTATGGAGCGGGTGCTGGGGAGCCGACTTGAGCACCGACCGGCCTCGGTGGGGACCTACGCGGTCAACTTGCGGGCCTTTGATTCAGTTCGAGATTTCATTAATTCTGCAACGATCACAACCCTGATCGATGTGCCCTTTGCGGTGATTTTTTGTGCTGTGATTTTCTGGATCGCGCCCATGGTGCTGCTCCCCCTGATTTTGGGTGTCATCCTGGTGTTGGGGTATGTGAGTCTGGGTCGGGCAAAGTTGCGGGAGTTGTCCGAGTCTACCCATCGAGCTGGCATTCAGCGTAATGCGACCCTCATTGAAAGTCTGGTCGGGCTCGATACGATTAAGGCTCTGGGCGCTGAGTCAAAAACGCAGCGGCGCTGGGAGGAAGCCACGGCGTTTCTTGCGCGCACCGGGGTTCAGCTGCGCATGGTCTCGAATTCGAATATGTTCGTCACGGCTGGGGCCACCCAATTGGTGACCTTGTTCGTCGTGGTGACGGGTGTTTATTTGATTACCGAGGGTGAGCTGAGTATGGGTGGGTTGATTGCCTGCAGCATGCTGTCTGGTCGCGTCATGGCGCCTGTTGGCCAAATGGCCGGCATGATTACCCAATTTCAATACGCCCAAATCTCGCTTGGCTCGGTAGAACAGGTGATGGAAACGCCCCAAGAGCGCCCAGAGGGCGCGCGATTCTTGTCTCGCGACCGCTTTAATGGCGATATCGAATTCAAAAAGGTGAGCTTTGCCTACCCCGGGTCTGAAGTGCCGTCTTTAGTCGACGTCTCGTTTAAAATTAAGCAAGGTGAAAAGGTGGCCATTTTGGGCCGCGTGGGCTCGGGTAAAACCACCTTGCAGAAACTCGCCATGGGCTTGTTCCAACCGACGGATGGCGCGGTGTTGGTCGATGGCATTGATCTCCGCCAGCTCGACCCGGCGGAGTTCAGAAAGCAGGTGGGTTATATGCCCCAAGACATTACGTTGTTCCACGGGACCCTGCGGGAGAACATCGTGTTATCGCATCCCTATGTGAACGATGCTGAGATCTTAAAGGCGGCAGAGATTGCCAATCTGACGGAGTTCATTAACCGGCATCCCCAAGGCTTCGACATGATGATCAGCGAGCGGGGGGATTCGCTCTCCGGTGGTCAGCGCCGATGTGTTGCGTTATCGCGTGCGATATTGAACGACCCCGGACTCATGCTGATGGATGAACCGACGGGCTCAATGGATCACTCCACCGAGATGGCGGTCAAGCAGCAGCTGGCACAATTTATTGAGGGTCGCACCTGGATCGTGGTGACGCATCGCAACTCGTTGCTTGAAATGGTGGACCGGATTTTAGTCATTGATAATGGTCGGATTGTGGCCGATGGTCCGCGCGCCAGCGTGGTGGCTGCCTTGCAGCAGGGCAAGATAGGTAAGGCTTGATCGATGCTTGAACGCTTACTCATACCGTTGCAATGGCTGAAAGCTGTGTTGAGAAAATGGCTTGACGGCGCAATGTCGCCTTGGATGAAAGAAGCCGAGGTAGAAACCGAAAGCTGGCGCCGAGATGCCGAAATCGGGATTCAGCAAGCGCGGCAGTTGTCAGGCAGAAGTTTGCTTTACGCCATTGGGGTGACGGTGACGCTGCTGTTGCTCTGGAGCGCCTTTGCCGAGCTCGATGAAGTAACTCGAGGGGAAGGTAAGGTCATTCCCTCACGGCAGGTTCAAATTATTCAGTCCCAAGATGGCGGGGTTGTGTCGGAAATTCTGGTGGCCGAAGGCGATGAAGTCCAAGCGGGACAACTGTTGGTGCGCCTGGACAGTACGCGATCGCAATCGAGCTTTCGCGAAAAGCTGATCGAATTCGAAGCCCTAACCGTGAAAGAAGCCCGCCTGCGCGCCGTGATTGAAAAAACCCCCTTTGTCGCGCCCGAGGGCCTGCGCTCGAAAGTGCCCAGGATCATCGCGCAAGAAGAAGCGCTGTATCGATCAAGCCGGGAGGAAGTTCGGCTAAAGACCAGTATTGCAGAGCAGCAACTGACCCAGCGCCGCGAAGAGCTGAATGAGCTGAACGCCCGGGTGGCTCAGTTGCGTCGCGGCCTGGATCTGGCGAATCAGAAGATGAACCTGACCAAGCCCATGGTTGCCACGCGCGCGGTGTCAGAGCGAGAAATTATCGACTTGGAATCCGAAGTGAACAAAATGTCGGGTGACTTAAATCAAGCCGTGGCCCAAATTGGGCGGGTGACGTCTGCGATTACCGAGGCCGAGCAGAAAGTGCAAGAGGTGGAGCTGGTCTTCGCCAATCAGGTGGGCGAAGAGTTAACGAAAACCTTATCGCGGTTGAATGAGTTGGCGGAAATCAACGCCGGGCTTTCAGATCGGGTGCAGCAAACGGAAGTTCGCTCATCGGTCACAGGTACGGTCAAGCAGTTATATTTTAATACCATCGGCGGCGTGGTGATGCCGGGTCGAGAGATCATTGAGGTGGTGCCGCTGGACGATACCTTGTTGATGGAAGTGCGGATTCAGCCGAAAGATATCGCCTTTTTGTTGCCCGGCCAGCAAGCCCTCGTCAAGTTCTCTGCCTACTCTTTTGTGGTCTATGGCGGCCTTGATGGGACCGTTGAACGGGTTGGGGCCGACACGATCATGGATGAGGACGGCAATCCCTATTACGAAATCAATGTCCGGACCGGCGAGCCCAACTTCGGCGAGGACAAGCCCATCATCCCTGGCATGACGGTCGAGGTGGATATCCTGACGGGTAAGAAGACCATCTTGGAATACTTGATGAAGCCAATCCTGCGCGCCAAGCAGTATTCCCTGTCTGAGCGGTGATGAAGGCGGTACTCATTTCCGAACAAGCGGCGCTCACGGCGCGCTGGAGCGAGGCTTTCTCAGCAGGCAAGGTCACCGGGTCGCTCAAACAGGCGCTCCGAATCCCAAAGAAACAAGATCCGCTGTATTGGCTAGACCTCAGCAGCTTGCCCCAAGGCGACTGGCTGGATGCGGTCGATACGCTCAGTGTTCGCAGCAAGGTCGTTGTCCTCTCAGCCAAGCCGACCCAGGCGGAGGCCTCTCAGTTTATTCGAATCGGCGCGATGGGGTACTGCCATCTGGGCGCGCCTGTTGAGCGCTTGCAAGAAATTGCGCTGGTGCTAGAGCACGAAGGGTTTTGGATGCCCAAAGAGATGATTCAACGCATCACCCAACTGACCCGGCGTCTGGGCGCGCGCAAATTCAACCCTGAACAAGACCCGAGGCAGTTAACCGGCCGCGAACGCGCCGTGGCGGATCTCATTGGACTGGGCGCGAATAACGCTGAAATCGCGAGTCGGCTCAATATGAGCGAGCGCACGGTGAAGGCGCATCTAACGTCGATTTTCCAGCAGCTCAATGTTCGCGATCGCGTGCAGCT
>ENA-OWPI01001731-OWPI01001731.1-marine-metagenome-genome-assembly--contig:-NODE-1731-length-23011-cov-6.870847_pt1 | contig 23011 bp, 22 predicted proteins | sample MGYA00238138_ERZ651775 | MGnify/ENA primary metagenome ERZ651775 (study PRJEB26906, sample SAMN06265043) | marine metagenome | isolation source: Helgoland LTER site | place: Germany:Helgoland, sampling...
TTCCAATCAGATTTACCATAGTGTCTATCTCTAGTTACTCCACTAACCTCATCAACAATAGCTTCTTTCTTTTGAATTAACCTATTAAAAAGAGTAGACTTTCCAACATTAGGTCTTCCAACAATAGCAACAATTCCACTCATTTTATTATATATTATATCCGAATTTTTTCAATGAAGATGGATCATTTCTCCAGTTCTTCCTTACTTTAATAAATACCTCTAAAAATATCTTCTTACCAAAAAATTTCTCTAGATCGTGTCTAGCTTTTGTGGCAACTCTTTTTAAAGAGGATCCCTTGTGGCCAATTAAAATTCCCTTTTGAGATTCTCTTTCAACAAGTATCAATGATCTAATTTTTATAATTTTTGGTGTCTCTTTGAAATCCTCAGTAATTACCTCAACTGAATATGGAACTTCTTTATCATAATGCACTAGAATCTGTTCTCTTATTGATTCATTAACAAAAAATCTTTCCGGTCTGTCTGTAAATTGATCTTTAGGAAAAAATGGAGGTGATAGAGGAAGTTTATCTTTAAAAATCTCTATTAACTCATCAACAAAAAAGCCTTCAATTGCAGATACCGGATAAATATCAATATTAGGAAATATTGATTTCCAATGTGTAATTGATTCCTCTAATTCTTGTTGACTAGAAAGATCAATCTTATTTATTAGCAGTATTATTGGAATTTTAAAGGAGTTTAATTTTTGAATTAAAGACTCATCAAATGATTCCTTATTACCTACTTCTTCAACAATTACTAGGAAATCAGAGTCTATCAAAGTTTCCTTTATAAACTTCATCATCGCCTCTTGAAGCTTATAGCTTGGATCTAAAATACCTGGAGTATCTGATAGCACAATTTGATAGTCATCACCATTTACAATTCCTCTAATCCTATGTCTAGTAGTTTGAGCTTTAGATGTAATGATAGACAGCTTCTGTTTCATTAAAGAGTTAATCAAAGTTGACTTACCAACATTTGGTCTACCAATTATTGAAACAAATCCAGATCTATGTTTATTATCAGACATTTCGGCAAAGATAACTACTTAAATCAAATGCTTTGGCCCTGAGTAATGAAAGTTTACTATATTTGCATTTCAAATCGCGAGGTAGAGCAGTAGGTAGCTCGTTGGGCTCATAACCCAAAGGTCGCAGGTTCGAGTCCTGCCCTCGCTACTAAAACAATAAAACGGTTATACTTTTATAAAAGTGTAGCCGTTTTTTTTAGGTATATAAATGTCATGATGTCACTAGATAATAAACTTTGTCACACTTTTAATATGTGGCATAGTTTATGAAAAAAATTAAATAAAAAAACATGAATAAAAAAGTATTGTTAACAGGAATTTCGGGATATATAGGAAATCACTGTGCTGTAGAATTATTAAAAAATGGGTATTCTGTTAGAGGCTCTGTTAGAAATCTTTCAAAAACAAAACAAGTTATTAATTCAATTAAAAAAGAAGTTAACCCAAAAGATAATCTAGAGTTTTGTGAGCTAAACCTGTTAAGCGATGATGGATGGGATGAAGCTGTAAAGGGATGTGATTTTGTAATGCACGTAGCTTCACCATTTATCAATATCGAGCCAAAAGATGAAAATGAATACATAAGGCCTGCTGTAGATGGAACAATGAGAGCTTTAAAAGCTGCAAAAAGTGCTGGTATTAAAAGAGTAGTTTTAACCTCATCAATGGTTTCTATGCTTGGAAATGCTGATAAATCTATCAAAGTAGATTCTCAGTCTTGGACCAATGTAAAAGGAAAAAATGTATCAGCATATGCAAAAAGTAAAACCTTAGCTGAACAAGCTGCTTGGGATTTTATAAATACTCAATCCGATGCTTCCAAAATGGAACTTGTTGTTGTAAATCCAGGACCTGTTTTTGGACCAAGTTTATCAGGCGACTTATCAGGTGCTTCTATGAGTATGTTTACACAAATGATTCAAGGAAAAATGCCTATGCTTCCTCAAGCTTCAATTAATATGTCTGACGTGAGAGACATTGCAAAAATACATGTCCTAGCTCTTGAAAATGCAAATGCAAACGGAAAAAGGTTTATTGTTACCACCGAAGAACCCTACGCTTTTCAGGAAGTAGCCAAAATACTAAAATCCAATGGTTATGATAAGGTAAGCACTAAATTAGCTCCTAATTTTTTACTCAAAATAATGAGTTATCTTGATAGGGAAGCTAAAAGCATGAGATCTTTTGTTGGTAAAACCTATAATGGCAATGTTTCCTTAACGATGAAAACCTTTGATTGGAAACCAGTACCTATAGAAAAAACTGTTTTAGATACTGCAAAATCAATTGAATCTTATATCAACTAAATATTAATTATTGAAAAATCTTAAGTTATTTTTTTTGACTCTTATATTTTTCACCATGTTTAGCGGGTATTCACAATCTATTAAAAACAAACACTCACTGAACATAACAGTAACTAATTTTAAAAACACAAAAGGCTCTTTACGTGTTTGTATAACAGACCAAAAAAATAACTTTTTAAAAGACTGTTTATTCTCTCAAATAGTTTCTATTGAAGATGATAATGTTTCTTTAAGTTTTGAAAACCTAAAAAACGGTACTTATGCTGTTTCAGTTTACCATGATGAAAATAATAATGGAATTCTTGAAACCTCTGGCTTATTTGGTTTTCCCAGTGAGCCTTTTGGGTTTTCTAAAAACCCTTCAGTTAGATTTGGCCCTCCTTCATTTAAAAAAAGTGCTATCATAGTTAACAATGACAAAAACATAACTATTAAATTAAACTAGCCACGCATTTTTTTCTTAATTTAAATCTATGAAGAAATTTTACTCAAATGCATTTTTAATAATTTTTACATCTATTTTTTTAACTGGATGTACTCAAGTTGATCAATCAACAGAAATTGATTTAGATTATAACCCAGAAGCACGATTAATAGAACTAAATATAATTTTACCTACTCCTCCTCAACCGGTAGCAAATTATGTCAATGGTGTTAGAGCTGGAAATCTTATATTTTTAGCTGGAAAAGGTCCTAAGTATCCAGATGGAAGAGAATTGACCGGAAAACTTGGTGAGGACATAACTATTGAGCAAGGATATGAAGGTGCTAGACAAACTGCTATTAATCAATTATCTGTTCTAAAGGAAATGCTTGGAGATTTAAATAAAGTAAAACGTATTGTGAAAGTCTTAGGGCTAGTAAATTCATCTCCAAATTTTATAGATCAACCAAAAGTAGTAAATGGCTTTTCAGATCTAATGGTAGATGTTTTTGGAGAAAAAGGTAAACATGCGAGAGCTGCAATTGGAGTCAATTCATTACCCAGAGGTCAAGCAGTTGAGATAGAATTGGTTGTAGAAGTTTATGATTAATCAAACACTTATACTAAATGGACTTTATTACTAATCCAGTTTATGTATTATCCGTATTATGTTTTTTGGTTATTCTATCAGTTTATGCTGGTAAAACCAAAATTGGAAAACAACTTGGAGGAGCTGCTCTCTTAGTTATACTTTTTACAGCAGTAATTTCAAATTTTAATCTTATTCCTTCTGCATCTAATAGTATTGAATTATATGATATAATTTTTAAATATGTTGCACCAATATCTATCTTCTATTTATTACTAAAAGTTAATATAACCTCAATTAAAAATGCTGGTCTTCCAATGGTGGGTCTTTTTATTCTTGGATCTTTAGCTACAACTTGTGGAATAATTTTGTCTTGGTATTTATTAAATCCTGAAAGTCTTTTAGGAGAAGATGGTAAAATAATTGCTGGAATGCTAACAGGAACATATACAGGGGGAAGTGTAAACTTTAATGCTATTGCATTAGAGTATGAGTTTCAAAAAAAAGGAGTTTTATATGCAGGAACTATTGCAGTAGATAATGTTGTAACAGCGATTTGGATAATGATTACATTAATTATCCCAGCAATTCTAAACCGTATATGGAAGAGTAATAAAAAATTTATAACTAATAAAACTAATTCTGTTAAGGAGAATGATGAAAATGAGAGTATAAATTTAACCTCACTCGCATGGTTATTGTTTCTTGGAATTAGCGCTTATTACATTTCAGATATTATTTCACTTTATATAATTGATATACCCTCAATTTTAATTCTAACAACCATTGGTATTTTGTTAGCCCAAAGTAAGTTTATTTCAAATTTAAAGGGAAGTCAAAATCTTGGTCTATATCTAGTCTATGTTTTTTTAGCAGTCATAGGAGCCTATTGTGAAATAGGTGCAGTTAATCAGCTTCAGGAAGTTGGATTCTTATTGTTAATATTTACAATTTCTGCAGTTATAATTCATGGTATATTATTTATTATAATTGGTGGAATTATTTATCGAGACTGGGAAATGATTTCAATTGCTAGTCAGGCAAATATTGGTGGTGGAGCATCAGCTATAGCCCTTGCTGAAGCATTTGACAGAAAAGATCTTATTTTACCTGCAATTTTGGTAGGTAGTCTTGGAAATGCTTTAGGAACTTATCTTGGATTTTTAGTAGTCTATATTCTTTGATTTATTAGAAAACAACTTCATCAGAAATTTGTTGGAGAAAGGTCAGAACTTCATCTTCAACTATGCTGTAGTATATATCTACACCTCTAGCGTCTTTTCCTTTATATCTTTTAGATAGGTTTAATGATGATTCAGCACTTATATGCGAGAAAATAACACAACTAGCTAGATATGATCCATTTGGATTTGGATGCTTATTATCTTCCATTAATAAGTTAAACTGAGGATGTTTATCTTGAAAAAGTTTAAATGCTCTTCCTACAGGAATAATCATAGCAGTAGTTCCATCAATTATTTGTTTTACACTTTCCTCTATTGGATAATCATCATTGTTAATATTAAACTGTTCCATCGATGGATACATCCATGTTGAAAAAAAATGAATTTGAGTAGAATCAGGAATCAAAGAAGAAATTTGATCAAAGTAAAATTTAGAATTGCCTTGAGCATTTGTTAAAATATTTGTACTGTGTTCTTGAATTATCACATGATCAAAAGTTTCACTTTCAAGAATAGATTTTAAATCAGGATTATTCCAGTGGATCTTTAAGGTTGCTGAAGGAACTGTAAAATGCTTAATATCCCAGTTTAGACCTCTTTCGATTGACATCTTTTCAACTTGAGAAGGAAGATTCCAATAGAAAGTAAAACTATTTCCTATAAATAATATTTTTTCATTAATTATTTGATAGGGTAATAAATCTGAATCATCTGAAGAGATTTCAGATGCACTTGTAGAGCAGGAAAATAGAAATGATAGTGCTAGACAATAAAGTATTTTTTGCATTAAATAAAGATAAAAAAACCTAAGGTTTTATCTAAAGGTTTTATATATCAATAAATTTTATAAATCAATTAAACTCAATTAATCGCTTAATAAATTATGTTCATTGAATTTTTCGATTAAAAAATTAGAATATCTCATAAACCCTAAATCTGTAAAATGAACAGCATCAACAGTTCCTTCAAAATCATAACCTAAGGCATTGCTGCTTTCCAGATATATGATATTATCATATCCATTGCTAATCATTTTTTCATATTCTGTTTTTAATGCATTATTCATTTCATATGTTCCTTTATCTGCATTGTTATCTAATACAGTTAATGGAGAAGTGAATAGGTCAACAAGAATTATAGGAGTATTAGGATGTTTATTCCTAATTGTATCAACTAATGGGATAGTATTGCTTGTAACCATATCAGATGGATACATATTAGGCATACATTCAATAACATAAAAAGTAGGATCAGACTCAGAAATTAATTCAGATATAGGTTGTTCCATTCTTCCATTACCACTAAATCCAAAATTAATAACATTACGATCAAGTTTTCTAGATATTATATTAGTATGAGCCATGCCTGGCCTTGAAGCACATGCACCTTGTGTTATACTGGTTCCATAAAAAATAATGGGTTTTTTTTCACTCTTTCTAGGTTTTCTTATAAAACTAGAGTTATCTATTCCAATTTCAATATTTTTTAAACCATCATACAATGGAAGAAATATTTTATATTCTCTTAACTCATTATCCATATTATCAACAAGTCTATACTCATTATTAAAACCCATTGGACGACCAGTATTTATATATTGCCATTCATTATTATTTTTATAATACAGATCAACTCCTTTTATACCGGTATCAGGCATATGATCCATACTTATGTTGTTTAAGAGTTCCCATTTAGCAGTTATTACAGATGAATTGGATAGAAATCTTATTGATAGTCCAGCTGAATTTTTTGATAAGTCCCAAACAGGCTCTCTGACAATTTCTTTATAAGATGCTGGCAGCCTGTCATACATATTTTCTTTTAATGAGGCTGGGATATCAGTTCCTTCCAATATGAATGATTCTTCACCAAAATACTCAATATCATCAAAGTTTGATGAGTAAATTATGTTATTAGAAGTATTTTGTTGACATCCGATTGAAAATGCAAAAGATAAATAAATAAAAAAATTTTTCATCTAATTAATAATTACTTGTCTAGTTAGCAAATTTAGTACTATTATAATATTAGGCTTTCATCTGGAATAAAAAGAAGGTTTTTATCTTAAAGCTTGATAGATTAATGTTTTGATTGTATCATGAAACCTGAATAAATATTCAGGCTCTCTAATTTGAACTAAAATTATTCCAATTAAATCTTCTTGAGGGTCAACCCAATATTCAGTTCTATACGCTCCCCCACCTGTAAGTTCCCCATTAGATCCTAGAACACTTAATTTTGCTCGATTATTAATAACTTGAACACCAAGACCGTGGCCAATACCTGGATATGGAAACATACCTTCAGCCAAGTTATCCTTTGTCATTATTTCAATAGATTTTCTAGAAAGAATTTGAAGATCCTTATACTTGCCTTCATTTAAAATCATTAGAAGAAATTTATTGTAATCTGATGAAGTACTAAGTAATCCTGCTCCACCTGAAAAGGATTTTTTTGGTCCATCTATATAATGTGTGCCTTGAGAATCATAAGTACCCTCATCAGGTGCTCTTTTAAGCCCATTATCTTCTGTGTAAATATAAACGGAAGTAAAACGGTCTTTCTTAGAATCAGTTAGATAAAATGAAGTATCTGTCATTCCAAGAGGATCAAATAAATTTTCTTTTAAAAAAACATCAAAACTATCTCCTGAAACTACTTCTACAATAGCTGCAAGTATGTCAGAGCTATATCCATAAACATAACTTTCACCAGGATGAGCTTCGTGAGGAAGTTTTGCTATTTTTTTTACAGTCTCTAATATCGATTCGTTTCTATCTATTAAGTAAAATCCTTGAATACCTGTATCTTCCCATACGTCTGATGCAATTCCAAATCCATATCCTATACCTGATGTGTTGGTAAGTAGGTCTATAATTGTAATTTCTCTATTCGCAGGTTCAATTGAATAACCTTCATCGGATTTCTTAGCTACAAAAGTTTCTTTAAATTCAGGGATATACTTGCTAACATTTTCAGTAATTACAAGATCCCCTCTTTCCTGAAGCATCATAATTGCAGTAGCAGTTATAAACTTAGTTTGAGATGCTATTCTGAATATACTATTAGTTTTCATTGGGACTTGATTTTCAATATCACTAAAGCCAAAAGCTTCATGATAAACAACTTCATCATTTTTAGTGATTAACACTACAGACCCTGGCAATTGACCTGTTTTAGAAAATTCATTTAGCTTATATGATAGTTTAGTTAGTCTTTCGGGATTAAAACCATTCTTTTCTAATAATTTAGAATTAGAATTCTGACTATATAAATTATTAAATGCTACAAATAAAAAAAGATATTTAAAATATTTCATAGTTATTAGTTGAAGAAAAAAACCTGTGACCAAAGTCACAGGTTTAATTGTAATAATATTTTCAAAGCAGGTGTAAATTATAAACTAAACAAAATCAACATATACTAAGCTCATTTATTATTACATAAAAAAATTATTTTGCGTACCAAAGCTTTGTAGCCATTACATCTGGACCTTGAATTGCATTAGATGCCTCAACATTATCTCGATTAGTTCCATAAACATCTGAATTATACCTAAGTCTTTGTGGGTATGCTCCATTTAAAGGACTTCCTAAAGCCTTGATACCAGTTTCCGATGCAGTTACAGTTGAATAAGCAGAAGTTGGATAACCCGTATCTCTAACTATTGCCCATGCTTCATAACCATTAGTATAATTAGCAATCCATCTTTGAGTAGCAATTTTTTCAAGTTTTTGATCATTGCTTCCAGATAGTTGGCCCATATCTGAAGCTAAATAACTAGCCAAATCACTACTATCAACTCCACCCCATAGTTCCATTGCTTTTTCTATACCTATTTGATAAAAAGTATTAGCATCTCCTGAAGCTAGACCTTTTACAATCGCTTCTGCTATCATAAAATGACTATCAGCTGCTGACATTACAACAGCGGGTAAGATTGGCTTACCTTCAAGTTTAGCTTGTACTATAATATCTTGTGGATACGAGAACAAATCAGCATTAAAGTAAGGTTTTACCTTAGGACTTAACCTAGATGGAAGACCTACATAATTTGTATTTGCTGGCATATTTACTATAACTTGACTAGATGTTTCTTCAAGTGTATATTCAGCACCTGCACGATCTAGTGTGCTCATTAAATAAGCTACATGATCAGGTATTAATGCTACTGCATCACCCTCAACTGGTTTGTTAATAGTAATGACACCTCCAGCACTTGGTTTTGCAATTTTACTTAACCTAGGGTCGTTATTATCTTGGAGTATATTTAGAAGTGGTTCTCCAATATAAAATCTACTAGCAGGGAATCCACCTATTATATCACCATAAACAGCTCCACCTGCCCATTGATTAATCTCTTGATCTCTTTCAAATAAAGCATTACCATCAGCTAAAACACCAGATGCTATTGCCTCAGTAACTGCAGCCGCAGAGAAATCTTCTCCTGAAGCACCACTAGCACGAAGTGCCAAACGTAATTTAAGACTGTTTGCTAGTTGTTTCCACTTTTGCATATCTCCATTAAAGATCACATCATTTTCAGCTAATAGCTCAACACCACTTCCAGTAGAATCACTATTACCAATGATGGATATAGCTTGATCTAATTCTGCAATAACACCTTTGTAGATATCCTTTTGAGTATCAAAAACTGGTTGACTAACCTCAGGATTTGAAGCCTCTGAATATGGATGATCTCCATAGATGTCTGTTAGCTGTTGATAATACAATCCTTTCATTATTAAACCAAAAGCATAAAACTGATCATTTTCAAGAGATCCACCTTCTTCTACAAGGCCCATATATGATGTTAATGTAGCATTGTATTCAGCAAAAACTAAATATGTGAAGTATTGCCAAAAATCATTATATGACCATCCACTCTCACCAGTCCAATCACTCTGTGCAAAACCTTGAGCACTTTGACCAGAGAAAAGATCAGGATGTAACATGTTACCCAACCAAACACCAAAAGTATTTTGAGCAATTAGTTTTTGTTGTACATCAGTAACTAAAAACTTAGCACTAATATCAGATGAAGTAAGTGCATCTGGTCTTGTATTAATTTCGTCAAAATCACTTGTACATGATATGACGGAAGCCATTAAAAGGCTTGTAAATATTATAAAAATTTTATTTTTCATTTTTTTATTTTTTTAAATTTAAAAGTTTAGGGATAAATTCAAACCAATACTTTTAGTTGTTGGTAACTGGTTTTCAGATATACCTTGAATTCCAAGTGTAGTTCCAAGCATTGATTCTGGGTCAATATCCTCGGCATCTTTTGAGAAAAAGAATAAGTTTCTACCTACTAATTGTATGGTACCACTTTCAATTCCAAATTTTGGCATGCTAGGTAGCTGGTAACCTATGCTAAGTTCACGTAATCTTACGTTATCTTGACCGTAAACATAGTTTGCAGATACATCTGCCATTGCCTGCCAATACTCTTGAGCAGTAATACTCTTAGTGTTCATATCATTAGTATCAGCTACAGTTCCATCTACCAGTATTCCTGATTCACGATACTGAAGACTTCTCTTAGAGACACCATCTCTATCTAGACCAGCAGATGTTTGAGAAAACACATATCCCCCAACTCTAGCGTCAATTAAGAAATTCAATGAGAAATCTTTATATCTTAATTGGTTAGACCAACCAACTAATGCATCTGGTTGTGCATTTCCAATTAATTCATCTGGCTGCGCAGAAGCAACAGGAATACCATCAACTGATACAGTACCAGTATCTGTTCTTGCATATATATCTCCAATACTTCCACCTACATTAGCTCTTATAGATACACCTCCTTGAGTTGAACCGTTAAATTGGAATCCGTCAAGACCATCCGCCAATTCATTGATCTTATTCTCATTTTTTGAATAAAATAAATTAGAGTTCCATGATAAATTTCCTGAATCAATTATAGTTCCGTTAATATTAATTTCAAGACCCTTGTTTTGCACTTCACCTATATTAGTTTTTGAAAAACGATAACCAGTGGCTGCAGGTACTGGTAAATTAAATATTAAGTCTGTAGTTGTAATATCATACACTGAAATATCTAAACCTAATTTATTGTCAAGCATACTTAATTCAAGACCAAATTCAGTTGATGTTACTGTTTCTGGCTTTAAATCGGAATTAAGTTTAGTACTTGGTGATCCAACAGTTGTCAGACCAAGATATCCTTGACCTGGAAGATTAAAAGTTTGATACAATTGATATGGTTCAGTATCGTTTCCTACTTCTGCAATACTTCCACGCAGTTTAATTAGATTAAAAATCTCTTGACTTGGATCAATAAATTGATTTAATATCAAAGATAAACTAGCAGAGTTGTATAAGTACGATCTGTTTTCATCACTTAATGTTGAGGACCAATCATTTCTAGCAGATACATCTACATATAAAAAGTTATCGTAAGCTAAGTTAAGAGATCCATACAAAGAGTTTACCTTTTTAATTGATTGAGGAACTACAGTAGTAGGTTGTATATTGTTAAGATTATTTATAAAATACTTAGTTGGAATTTTAAAGTCTGAACCTTCTACTCTCCAACTTTCTGCTGTTCTTTTAGACATAGATCCACCAGCGTTTAAAACAAAGCTTAATTTATCAGAGATATTTTCTTTTGCTGTAATTAAAAAATCAGAGTTTAATTCACCATAATTTGTGTTTCTAACATCCATTCTACCTCCAGAAAAGAAGTGATGACCAGGCTTATATATTTTACTAAAATCGATATTAGTTATATCTGCTCCAACTCTAGCAAAAGCACTTAGCCAATTAGTTAATTGGAAATCAATTTTAGTAAATCCTAAGAATCTATTTCTTCTCTCTGATTGTTCATCATTAAATAATATCCAATAAGGATTTCCCCATTGCCCACTTGCATAACTTATAGATTGGTATTCAAAAGGTGTTGATGGATTGTCTACCTGGTAATTTTTAAGATCATTTTGATTTACATTCCTAGGCATTCTGTAAACATTAGGTAATAGACCCTGAGCACCTGTAACCTGGTTATTATTATTTATCTCCTGAGTGAAGTAAGTTGCTTTTGAGTCGATAGTAATTTTATCACTTAAATTAGCAACAGCTCTTAAATTAAAGTTATGGCTTTGAAGATCAGAATTTGGTAACATTGACTCAGAGGAGTTGTTTGTGTATGAGAATCTGATTGAACCATTTTCAAAACCTTGGTTTAAAGAAATTGAATTAATTGCTCTAAATGCATCTCTAAAAAAGTCTCTAACATTATTAGGCTGTGCCGAATATTCTCTTACTTCATCATTATAGTATGGTAATAATGCTCCATTCATTTTAGGTCCCCAAGATTGTCTACCCCAAGAATTTAAAGTACTCCTATCATCATTGTATCGAGGTGAAGTATAAGATGCACCTAAAGTACCTTGTCCATATTCGTTCTGATAACTAGGTAAAGTCTCAGACATTGGTGAATCTACATAAAGGTTTGATTTAATTGAAATTCCTAATCCTTGAGATCTTGACCCTTTCTTTGTTGTTATTAATATAACTCCGTTACCTGCCCTTGCACCATAAAGTGCTGCTGCATTTGGACCTTTAAGAACAGAAATTGATTCAACGTCATCTGGGTTAATATCAGAGATACCCCCCCCAGTAATTTCAGGCTCATAACTTGGTGTCCCTCCATCATCATTACTACCAGAGTTAATTCCTGATCCATCAATAGGAATTCCATCTACAACTATTAAAGCTTGAGTATTTCCGCCTAGCGAATTATTTCCTCTAATGGTTACTCTAGATCCAGAACCAATAGCTCCAGCTTGAGTTATTTGTAATCCTGCGACTTTACCAGCTAAAGAGCTAGCAAGGTTTGCATCCTTAATTGTATTTACATTGTCACCAGAAACTTCTGAAACAGCATAACCTAAAGATTTTTTCTCTCTAGAAATACCAAGAGCAGTAACTACAACTTCATCAAGTAAAGCATTTGGTTGAAGCTGAATACTTATAGTTTCAGTAGTATCTAAAGTTACTGATTCTGTGGCATAACCAACGAAACTTATATTTAGGGTTTGACCAACAGAAGTTTCTATGGAAAAGTTTCCATCAAAATCAGTTACTACGCCAGTAGATGTTCCTTGAACAATTACTGTAGCACCTGGAAGGGGTAATCCATTTTCATCGGTTACACTTCCAGTAAACTGTTGAGCATAAGCTGAAATGCTAAAAGCAAATATCAGAAGTATGCTAAGTATCGAATTATTTTTCATAATTAGTTTTATTTAGAATAAATATCAATAAAATAAAAAGTGATAACAAAAAAGCATATACTGCATAAATACTGCAGTGGTTTTTATAAATAATTGTGTAGAGTTAAAAAAGATTGGTATTATATTTCTAAAATATAATTATTCAGATCTTGACCTTTATCTAAATTAAGTTTTTTTGAAAGTCTATACCTCTGACTTTCTACTGATCTCATTGATATACCCGATATTCTAGATATTTCATTGTTAGTATGATTCATCTTTATATAAGAGGCCAATCTTATATCAGTTTGAGATAATTTGGCAACTTTATTTAATCTTTTATAAAATTTTGGATAAACTTGACTAAACATTTTATCGAATTCTTCATACGCTTTTTCTGAAGTTGTAATATTTTTTATTTCTCTTTTAATGTTTTTTAAATTTTGAAAATTATTGAGATCTCCATCTAATTTATCTCTTATATTATTCAAATAATCATTCCTTTGAGATATAAAATTTACCTTACTAAAAAGCTCCCTTCTGTTTAATTTAAGTTCCTCATTAATTTTATCCTTTTCTAATTTTAATCTTGTATTCTTTTCTTTCTGTAAATCAAAATTAAATTTTAATGATAATACGATTATTATTAAGACAGAAAGAGCAAAAAATGATATTTCAATTATTCTACTTATTCTTGATCTAGATATATTTAAATCATTCTGTTTTTCACTAATAAGTAAAAGATTTTCAAGAACATTAAATTCTTGCTCCACTTGTCTCTGTAGAGGTTGACTATTATAAAAAATTATTGAATCTTTAACTTTAACAAGCTCTACATAATTGTTTTGTTTGGTGTAAATTTGCTCAAGTAATGCATAAAACGTTAATCTCTCTTTTGAGAATAATGACTGTTTTTCTAGGCTCTCGAGTATTAATTTTTTAGCTTGATTTTCTTTATCTAATAATATTAAAGTTTCTGCTATTTGAATATTAATTAAATCTAAATCATTTATTAAATCTGGATCATTTGGAGAATTCACCAACTCCTTAGCTTGCTCAAAAAAAACTAATGATTCATTTAAATCATTCTGTTTTTTTAAATATTCACCATAATATAAATTAGCAAGACTATATTGACGCTTAAGCAACTCAAAATCATTTGAGTTTCTATTTTTATATCGCCAACAAGGTTAACGATTTGGGCATAATTTGCACATTCGTTAGCGCAAGGAATAGACTCAACAATTGTGAATTCAATATTTCCATTGGCAATAACAGTGTCGTAAAATTTTTCGATTGCAGCAATGCCTTGATGACCATTGCCCTCTGGGTCTAATGGACTTTTGCCTATTGGGTCTTGAACCAAGGCATCTTTATCAAACAGCGCAAGCCAATTCTCTTTGTCTTTAGCAACAGCGTAATCTCTGGAGAGAAAGCTCAGCTCTTGTGCTTTTGTTTTAGGTTTCATTGTGCCCTTCAGTAACTGGTGGATTAATTTCTAGCCTAGCAAAGTATATTCCGACTAAGGCCAAAATTACAAAGCCAAGTTGTATAAAATTAAGGTACTCAGCAAAAATTAAAGCTCCAAATATTGTTGCAACAATTGGCTGCATCAGCAGTCCTATTGAGCCAAAAGATGCAGTAAGTTTTGGCATACTGTAAGTGATAAAAAATTGGCCTCCTACTTGGCATAATAATGCCATGGCAAATAAATTGTATATTTCTGCTTTACTCGTTGGTAAGAAATCTCTTGATTCAATGAGTGCTGGAATCAATCCGAATAAGCAAGTAAATAGTGTTGTGTAAAAAATAATATTAATGGAGCTCTCTTTGCCTAATTTGGAGATAATCAGCAAGTAAGTGGCGTACATAAAAGCTGCCATCAGGGCCAAGGCATCCCCGAACAGGGCTCCTTCTGCCATGGTATTAGAAAAATACACTAAACCAAAGACTCCAATATAAGTTGAAACAAAAGATAATAAGAAGCGGTTACTAACAGATTCTTTGAATAAAAATACTCCTAGAATCACAACGTAAATTGGGGCCGTATTAACAATAATTGTTGACTTTGCTATTGAGGTAAATTGAATGCTCCAATGCCAAGCACTCATGTCTGTTGCAAAAGCCAAGCCAGCTATTGCTGCAAAAAGAAAATTCTTGCTGTTATGCAATTTGAAGGCTTGAGACCTATTGAAATAAATATTGATTAAAGCTAAAAATGGTAAGGCAAGAAACATTCTATAAAATAAAATCCATGATGGAGACAGCTCGCTCCACCTGACAAATAACGGAGCCAAGCCAATCAACCCTGCTCCCAGAAGTAGGATAAAAAAGTTTTTAGCTGGGTTTAATTGTGATGACATCAAGATATACTTCAGTTATGTGTGCGGATATTGTAAATCAAGAAGAAGAAGTTATCTCAGTTGGTCAGCTGAATCAGCAAGCTAAAAGACTATTAGAAAATCAATTTCGTGGAATATCAGTGCTTGGAGAGATTTCTAATTTAGCCAGGCCTTCTTCCGGGCATATCTATTTCACTCTCAAAGATGAGGATGGCGCAATAAGGTGCGCTATGTTCAGAAATCAAAACTCTCGGCTAAATTTTGAACCTCAGAATGGAGATCAATGCATTTTGAAGGGGCAGGTCAGCCTGTATGCACCAAGAGGTGATTACCAACTGATAGTAAGCTCAATGCAGCCAGCTGGATCAGGTAACTTAATGCAGCAATTTGATGCCCTAAAAAAGAAATTAGATGCTGAGGGGTTATTTGCTCAAAGCATCAAACAAGACTTGCCAGCTCAGCCCAGGCATATTGGGGTTATTACCTCTGAATCTACAGCAGCTTTTCAAGATATATTAACAACGATACAAAGAAGAGCTCCCATCAGTCAGGTCACGTTAATCCCTGCTACTGTTCAAGGCGATACTGCCCCGAGAACTCTGATTAATGCTTTGCAAAATGTATTAGAATTTAATAATACAAATCCACTGAATGCTTTTGATGTAATTTTAATGTGTCGAGGTGGCGGCTCGATTGAAGATCTATGGGCTTTTAATAATGAGAGCTTGGCTAGGGAAATATATGATTTTCCAATCCCTATTGTTTCTGGTGTTGGGCATGAAATAGACTTTACGATTGCAGATTTTGTCTCCGATCTCAGAGCTCCAACCCCTACTGCAGCTGCTGAGCTTGTGACCGAGTTCTACTTTCAACTTGAAGATACTATTAGTAACGTCAAAAAAAGTCTATTGGGCTCCTTTCAAGCACTTATTCAAGAGAAGTCACAGAAAATTCTTTTAACCTCTCAAAACCTAAAAAGTCCCATGACTCTTTTGAAGGAGCAATCTCAGTCGTTGGATAATTTAGAAATTCGTCTCTCTCAAATTATAAGATCACTCATGGCTGCAGCCAAACAAGATCTCAAAATATCTTCAAATTCACTTAATCAATCTAATGCTTTAAGAATGGTGATGAAATATCAAACTCTAGTTAATGAGCACATTCAAAAAATGCGACATCAAATTAAAAGTACATTGGTGCAAAAGAAATTTGTTTTAAAAAACTTATCAACAAACTTAAATGCTGTAAGTCCTTTAGCTGTATTAGATCGCGGTTATGCGATTGTGATGGATGATTCTGGAAAAGCCTTAACATCCTCAAGCAATATTAAGGTAGGCGAAACAATTCATACTCGTTTAGCCAATGGAAATCTAACCTCCAATGTTACAAAGAAAAAATAATACATGTTCAATCGTCTTTTTGGTTCTGATTACTTTAGCCAGTTTTTCAAAAGCTTCTAATATTGAAGGTAAGAGTGGAGAAATTATTGCTATTCCATCTTTCAACCAAATCAAGAGTAATAGGTTTTTAATTAAAAAAGAATCTCAGGTTTATCAATTAGTAAGCTTGCCATTTGTTAAAAACGATCTTCTAATTACTAGGCATGATCAAGATGTTCTAGTGAAATATGTAAATTTTGGGGAGTCAAGAATTACCATAACAGATACCTCAAAAGTAAATCTGAGCTCAAAAGATCAAGAGCGAGCAAATTCAGAAGCAATTCAGATAAAAAAATCATTAAGCAAGTCAACAAAAAATATCACTCCCTCATTTCAATTCATTTCTCCGGTTCAAGGAAGAATTACATCACCGTTTGGAAAACAAAGATTTATAAATGGGCTGGCAAGGTCTGCTCATCTTGCATTAGATTTAGCTGGTAACGAAGGCACTCCCATTGTTGCGCCATTAAAAGGTATGGTTGTTTTAGTTGGGGACTTTTTTTATACAGGAAATACTGTGATCTTGGACCATGGTCACAATCTCTTTTCCTCATACGCACATATGAGCGAAACCAAGGTAAAGGTTGGCGATCTGATTGAACAATCAGCGGTTCTTGGTTTGGTTGGATCAACAGGAAGAGTTACTGGACCTCATCTTCATTGGACGGTTTATTTTGATGGCAATAAAATAAATCCTGAGTCTCTTTTAAAAGACAGCTACCTATCCTCCCTTCTGCAAGTTGCTATAAATTAGGCTTAAGCTTTCTTGGTCTTGAGGCTTTAGGCTGGTAAAAGCTATCTCACCCTCAGGTGAGATGAAATAAGTAGCGGGTAAAGTTTTTGGTGTGGCTATGCCCCAAAGACCTCTTGGGTGCGTGATTAAGGAGGGATACTTGATACCGAATTTTTTAATTTGCGGCCTTAAGTCTTCTGCTTCGAGTCGATCAAAATTGTAGGCTAATACAACCACCTCTGGATGCAGCTCAGAAAATAAGTTGATTTCAGGAATCTCTTTGATGCATGGTGGGCACCAATCTGCCCAATAGTTAACCAATACCCAGCTCCCTTCCAGATTAGATGAGAACATAGGTCGAGCATCAAAAATTTCAATATCACCGCGCTCGCAGGAAATCAAAAAAAGACACAGAAGAGGTAATGCTAATTTTATTTTCATGACTTATAGTATTCCAAATGGAAACTATTATGCATGAAAAATATCTTCTAATCCTCTTTTACTCCGGTACTGGGGCTGTTAAAAATCTAGCGCATGCGATTGCTGATGGCGCGGAAAAAGAAAGTTTGGCAGTTAAAATAAGGACGGTTCCAAAAGTCTCCTCAAATGCAGAAGCTACCGAACCAAGTGTCCCTGAATCCGGTGAAGTTTACTGCACCAAAAAAGATTTAATTAATTGCTCTGGGCTAGCCCTGGGTTCGCCAACTCGCTTTGGCTCAATGGCAGCTCCAATGAAATATTTTCTTGATTCTACCGGTGAGCTTTGGGCCAACAATGAACTTGAAAATAAGCCTGGATGCGTTTTTACTTCCACGGGATCTATGCATGGTGGGCAGGAAATGACTCTTTTTAATATGCTAACCTTTCTACTTCATCACGGAATGATTTGTGTTGGCTCACCCTATTCTGTAAAAGCAATGAATGAGACTAAGTCTGGTGGAACGCCCTATGGCCCATCTCATGTAAGTAGCTTTAATAACTCAATTGAATTGACCCCACATGAATATGAAATAGCTCATGCAACCGGACAAAGGATCGCTAAAATCATTAACTCGCTAGACTAAATATGAATCTAAAAAAATTATTTCTTGTTTTTACTGGTGGACTGATCCTAACTCATGCTCTTAATAGTCTTATGATTGGCACTCCATTTATTGGCATAGTTATCTGGTCATTTCCATTGGCAATATTTTTTCTGCAAGCATGGTTTAAACCAACGGCTAGGGTGTATCAAATATTTAGCTTTATTATCTTGATTTACTTTATGACAACCTGCCTCGATGTATTTGGTCTGCCCAATGCAAGATTTTTAAGCTGGGTCGAGCTCACAGAAATAGTGATTGTTTTTTTTGTTGCTGTTTACGCTGCCAGAGAACAATTGCGCAATGTAAAGTAAACTTGACAGACAAGTAAACTTTACAGTAAGATTCACGCCATGGCTAAAATTACTCATAAAGGAATGTGGATCGAAGTATCCTCTCTCAATCCAGCCGACAAAAAAAATTACATTAAAGCATTTAGTTGTTTTATAGCGGGTGGCGTCTTACTTGGTATTCATCTGGCTGAAATAGGTTTTCTTGGTGACGATGCATTAAATCAAATTCCTGAACCATGGCTGCTTATTATTAGAACGCTAATGATTGCATTATTTTTTATTGGTGCTTTTTTTCACTATAAATTTTCTATCACCCAAGATGATTTATTTAATAGTTACCAAAGCGCCTGCTTTGTTGGAGGCGCACTGGGATTTCTTGTCTTTGGATTAAGTCTAACTGCCCTTTCTCCCTATTTTAACTATCATCCAAATTTCTATGAATTTTTTATTGCTTTTGCCATAGGCACTTCAATTGGTGGTTATTCTTTTTATCGTAAATACATCTCCGAAAGTTGAAAAATAATCTTAAAGCACTAAGACAAGAAAAAAGCATCAGCCAAGATGAGCTTGCTTCTATTCTAGGTGTGAGTCGACAAACAATTAATTCAATTGAAACAGGAAAATTTGATCCATCTTTAAAACTGGTAATAAAAATCACTAGATTTTTTAAGACCCAGCTAGAGTCAATTTTTATATTTGAGGAGGACTCATGATAGCTCTTGCAGGAATAGTAATTTTTGGTGTGCTGCTAGCGGTATATGGGGGTTCCATAGTCACCGGGATCTTTGCAATGATATTTGGCTGGATGATTGCTTTGTTTGCTCTGGCGATTACGCTTTTTACGTTAATCTTTTCTTTTCTCATGATGGCACTAACGTTTATCTTAATCATTTTTGCCATTTTGCTGTCGGGTATTTTTGGTTTGTTTTTTATTTAATTTAATTTAATTTAATTTTTGGAGAATCTGTATGAATGCACTTAAATCAATTTTTTCTTGGCTTGGAAGATTTCTAGAAAAAGCTAGAACTGTCATGCTCAACCTGGGAACAGCCTTTGTGTTAATCATCATTACCTTCGCTATTATTGGAGGGTTATCTTCTTCTGGACCAGATGTTACCGAAAAAGATGGCCGAGTTCTGTTTATTGATCCAATAGGAACCGTAGTCGATCAAGAGGTATTTAACTCAGATTTCATGTTTAACTTCGGAACAAACTCTTCTACTGATCAGATTCAAACAAGAGATCTAATAGCATTGATCAGAGCAGCAGCTGAAGATGAGGAAATCCCAGCTGTATTTATTGATTTCTCATCAACAGGCTTTGCAGGACCAACCACAGCGATTAATATTGCTAAAGAACTTAAGGCTCTTCGTGAGTCTGGTAAAAGAGTCATTGCGTTTAATGATCGTCTGTCTACTACCTCCTATTTAATGGCATCCCAAGCTTCTGAAGTATGGGTTCATCCGGTTGGAAGTATTAGCGTTAGAGGTCTTGGTGGAATGCGTCCTTATCAAAAAGAGCTATATGAAAATCTAAAAATTAATTTTCATAATTACTCTCAAGGTGATTTTAAATCTGCAGTTGAAGGCAACACAAGGACAGACATGTCAGAAAACGACAAGTTGCAAAGGGAAGCCCTGCTCAACCCTATTTGGGATGAAATGAAATTACTCATGGCTGAAGGACGAGGCATTGAAGCAGGTGACATTCAATCTTTTGCAGATGACTATGTCGGATTTTTTGGCGAGGCTGCAATCGGAAATATTGCTTATGCAAAAGCAAACAATATTATTGATGGCACCAAATCATTTCCAGAATTTCGTCAGTATATGATCGAAGAATTTGGTCTTGATGAGGAAGCTGAAACCGAAACGTACAAAACTATTTCTTACAACGAATATGCAGATCAAATGGAAGATGACTTCTCCGATAGCGAAAATGAAATAGCCATCATTACTGCTGAGGGAACGATCATGGAAGGAGAGATTGCTCAGGGCGTAGCCGGTTCAAGCGGAGTCGTAAAGCAAATTAGATCTGCTCATGAAAACGAAAATACAAAAGCTATTGTCTTTAGAGTCAATAGCCCTGGTGGATCTATTATTGCCAGTGAAATGATGCGTGATGAGTTATTTGCAGCAAAGAAAAAAGGCATTAATGTTGTTGTATCAATGGGTGATTATGCCGCATCTGGCGGTGTTTATATTGCAACACCGGCTGATTACATATTTGCAGAACCTACAACCATTACAGGCTCTATAGGTGTGGCTATTGCATTGCCTACATTAGAAAATGCCATGGACTACATTGGTGTGAATTTTGATGGAGTGGTTACTTCTAAGCATGGTGGCTGGGATCCAACTCAAGCCATTGATGAAGACTTAGATAAAATATTTGCAGGCTGGGGAGCGGATGTATACGATCGGTTTGTTAATTTTGTTGCTGATTCAAGATCTCAATCCTACGAGGACATTAAAGCAATTGCAGGTGGTAGAGTTTGGATTGCAACAAGTGCAAAAGAGATAGGTTTAGTGGATGAGATTGGGGGTATTGATGATGCCATTGCGTATGCTGTAAACCTAACAGAATTAGAGGATTATCAGGTGGAGTATTATGGTCAAGAACTTTCCCCTGAAGAGCTAATTCTCAGAGAGCTGCTTGAAAATTTTGATGTATCTCTTGGAGAACCAAAAGTTTTATCGGCTCTTAATGGCTTAGCAGATCTCTATGAAACACTGACAGACATTCAAGAACCCAAAGCATTGTTAACATGCAAGGACTGCTTGGTAAATCTTGATTGATTAGATAAAAAATAAAGTGAATAAAAGGTTATTAATTTCTCAGTCGATCATGTGGGCAACAGCAATCCTTGTTGTTTCAATTGTCGATGATAAAGAGTTTGGTATTTTATTGCTTGTCATATTAGCAACAGTTTCTTTAATGAATTTACGAAAGGAAAAATGAAATTGCGTTATAAAATCCTAAATGGAGCAATTGCATTAACCCTCGTTACTGTTTCTACCCTAGCAGTTACACTTGCCTATACAAAAAATTGTGAGTTGCCAGTCATAAGAGAGATTAATAATCCCATGAAGGCCATAATTTACCGCTGTTATGGGGGACCTGAGGTACTTGAGCAGGCCGTTATTGAAATCCCTGAGCCACTTGAACATCAAATTTTAGTGCGAGTTAAAGCCGCCGCGGTAAACCCAGTGGATTGGCATTACATGCGCGGCTCACCTTATATTATGCGTCTGATGACTGGAATCGGTGCGCCGAATGATCAGAGCATGGGCACTGATTTTGCTGGCATAGTTGAAAAGGTTGGTAGCGATGTAACTAAATTTAAAATTGGTGATGCTGTTTTTGGCGGTGGTAGCGGCCCATTTGCTGAGTATGTTTTAGCCAATGCCAGCAAATCAGTGGCCCACAAACCTACACATGTTTCATTTGAGCAGTCAGCAGCCATGCCTATTGCTGCACTAACTGCATTACAAGCTTTGCGTGATAAAGGCCAGCTGAAGGCTGGGCAAAAAGTCTTAATCAATGGTGCATCTGGGGGCGTTGGTACATATGCAGTTCAAATAGCTAAATCATTTGGCGCTGAAGTTCATGGCGTTTCCAGCGGGCGAAATATCGAGATGGTTACTTTATTGGGTGCTGACCATATGTTCAATTATAAAACTGAGAGTTATATAGAATCAGAAGAGCGATATGATTTGATTGTTGACATGATTAGCAATCACTCAATATCTGATAATCTTAAGGTTTTAAAGAAGCAGGGAAGAATGGTTATCGTCGGTGGAGGCAAAGGTAACTGGATTGGCCCGCTTATGCCCTCCATTAAAGCAGTCATAATGAATAATTTTGTTGACCAGGAGCTCCAACAATTTGTTGCCCAATTTACCAGCAAAGATCTCGAATCATTGGCTGAGTTGATGCGTCAGGGTCAGCTAAGTTCTGTGATAGATCGTCGATATTCGCTTGATGAAATTCAAGATGCAATAAGCTATTCTGAATCAGGTCGTGCAAAAGGCAAGATTATTGTTACTATTTCAAAATAATAACTAGGCCCTCAAAACCTCTTAAAAAAATATTTTTTGCTTGACTTACATTAAGCTCTAAGTTGTATAGTCTTTACCTTCATAACAAATAAGTGAGATGACTGCGAACAACAATCCAATAACAAATTTTTTAAATATGGTCTCGATGATTAAAGAACGAGAGATCAAGGCTGTGATTTTTTCATTTTTATTTGTGGTTGTGTTGATGTCGGCCTACTACATTTTACGACCAGTGCGCGATGCTATGGCCAGTGACTGGACTGATGCAGAAGTAAG
>ENA-OWPI01001735-OWPI01001735.1-marine-metagenome-genome-assembly--contig:-NODE-1735-length-22996-cov-27.771936_pt1 | contig 22996 bp, 19 predicted proteins | sample MGYA00238138_ERZ651775 | MGnify/ENA primary metagenome ERZ651775 (study PRJEB26906, sample SAMN06265043) | marine metagenome | isolation source: Helgoland LTER site | place: Germany:Helgoland, sampling...
ACGGGCAGGGTGGTCTCGTAGCCTCTCCGTATGACAAAACACTCCCCATTCAGGTACTTTAAAACGAGCCCTGAGATTATCCGCCTGGCTGTGATGCTGTACGTTCGTTTTCCGCTCTCACTCCGTAACTTGGAAGAACTTATGCACGAACGAGGCATTGAGATCAGCCACGAAACGGTGCGGTTTTGGTGGAACAGATTTGGTCCGATATCTGGATAAGTTCGCTGCAGTCCACTCTTCGTTCCACAACCATTTAAATCAGGAACGCCATCTCTACTCACGCGACAATTTCAAGATCAATCGAAGCGCCGCTCTTGCTGAGTGGAGCCAACTATTGAGCGCATAGGTTCAGGCTGCGCTAGCAATCTGATGCGAGTTCTCATTCGTCTGACAGCATCATATCAATTGCAAAACCTCTCAGTTTTGGTCATCGTCGTCGTTATGGATTTCTTGAATGTCAGCCACAGCAACTTTTTGGTTGGAATGTCGTGCGTTGTCGCGATGGTCTCTGCCTTTACAGGGCTTTCGTTGACGCGCGATCTGGCGGACAGAGTGATGCTTCACAAAAAAGTGTCTATTGCCTTGGCATCGGTGGTCTTGGGCGGCGGTATCTGGGCCATGCATTTTGTGGCCATGCTGGGCTTACAGTTGCCGATCTTGTTTTATTATGATGCCGCAATCACATTGGTCTCGGCTTTGTCCGCTATTTTATTGGTCGGCGCAGCGTTGATCCTTTTGCACTTTTTCCAACGGACGCCGCTCATCATCTCGCTGGCCGGGAGCGTTGTGGGTGTGGGCGTTCTTGTCATGCACTACATCGGCATGGCTGCTCTTGAACTTTGTCGCGCAGTCTACACTACAACCGGTGTCCTCTTGTCATCCCTGGTCGCCATTGCGCTTTGCATTTTGGCATTCTGGATTGCCTACGGTCGACGCACAAACCGCAATATCATTTGGGGGACAATCTGTTTCGCAGGGGCCGTATGCTCGGTTCATTTCCTTGCGATGGCGGGTACTAACTTTGCACCAGAACCCGCCATGGCAGAATTTGGTCCCTCCATGAGCAACGAGACACTGGCCCTTGGCGTTATCTTCTTCAGCTTTGTAATTTTCGGGGCCTGTTTGTGGGTGAGCGTGACCTACTTGGTCGTAGCCACAGACAAAACGGCGACAAGTGAGCAAAGCAATCTGCAGACCGCTCCTGTAAGGGCGCGGGACCTACACATCCCATGCGAGCGGGATGGCGGTAAAGTCTTTGTCCTATCATGGGACGTACGTTTTGTGCGTGCAGATGGCCATTACACCCAAGTCTACACAGCCGACGAAAGGTTGTTCTGCGCTTGGCCCATCACCGAAGCTTCCAAACGTCTATTGCCTGCGGGGTTCTTGCAAACGCATCGCAGCTATTTGGTGAATCCGCATCACGTGGTACGGTTCGAAAGAACCAAGGACGCGGGGCGATGCCTTTTTGAGAGTGACGGTCTGCCGCCAGCGCCAGTGAGCCGAACAAAGTTAAAGGTCATCGGCGAAGCGCTTGCGTCAACTCGCGGCGTAGTTCGTGAATAAAAGTGCGCAGTTCGTGCAATAACGCCGTGTTTCATTAATTTTTGCGTGTGTCCGTTTGCTGCGGTCTACAGTCTTTCGTCAGATTGAATACGTTCGCCTCATGGAGAAAGCGCTTATGATTCCAGCCGCATTTGAATATTACCGACCTAAGGATATGGACAAAGTCCTATCCATTCTCGAGGAGCATGGCGATGATGCGCGTGTCATGGCGGGTGGGCACAGCCTGATACCTATGATGAAACTGCGCATGGCTGACGTTCCGCATCTGATCGACCTTCAAGATGTTGGAGGCATGTCAGAGATCGAGATTGGCGCAGACACCATCAAGATCGGTGCGCTTGTCACGCAATCGGACATTATTGATCATGCAGCCCTTGCAGATGTGGCACCAATCCTGCGCGAAGCTGCGTTGCAGATCGCTGATCCGCAGGTCCGTTATATGGGCACTTTGGGTGGCAATATTGCAAACGGCGATCCAGGCAACGACATGCCAGGTTTGATGCAATGTCTTGATGCCAGTTTTACCGTCGTCGGACAGAACGGTGAACGCGTCATCCCCGCTCGCGAGTTCTACGAAGCGGCCTACGTGACCGCACGCGAAGATGGCGAGGTTTTGACCGCAGTCACAATCCCACGTCCCAAGGGCGGCTACGCATATGAAAAGCAGAAGCGCAAGATCGGTGACTATGCGACGGCCGCTGCTTCAGTTCAGATTGTGAATGACGATGGAAAATGCGTAAGCGCCGCGATCGCGATGACGAACCTGAGCGACACGCCCGTATTTTCAAAAACCGCAGGTGATGCACTTGTCGGGACATCAGTGGATGACGCCGCATTAAAGGCTGCCGTGGCCGCCATGCTTGGCGATATCGACCCGACCGAAGATAACCGCGGGCCTGTCGCGTTCAAAAACCACGTCGCTGGCGTCATCCTGCGCCGCGCGATCGCACGCGCCTGGTCGCGGGCGTAAGGAGAAAATCATGTCAAAGAAAAAACACGTCACCCTGAACGTAAACGGCAAGACAGAGGAATTTCTGGCTGAGCCACGCGAGTTGCTGATCTACACACTACGTGAGCGTCTGAATATCACAGGGCCGCATATCGGTTGTGAAACGTCCCATTGCGGCGCTTGCACCGTTACGATCAATGGCAAATCTGTCAAATCCTGCACCATGTTTGCAGTGCAAGCCGAAGGCGCTGAGATCACAACCATCGAAGGCATCGGTGGGCCGGATAATTTGCATCCGCTGCAAGAGGCTTTCAAGGAGCATCACGGGCTTCAGTGCGGCTATTGCACGCCCGGTATGATCACGCGGGCCACTAAGCTGCTTGAGGAGATTCCAAACCCAACCGAAGCGGAAATCCGCTTTGGCATGGCTGGCAATCTTTGCCGGTGCACAGGCTACCAGAACATTGTGAAATCCATTCAGGCGGCTGCGGCCCAGATGAGTGCAGCCAAGGAGGCCGCAGAATGAAAGACGAAATCACACGCGAAGAACGGGTCGATAACCTCAAAGGCATGGGCTGCTCGCGCAAGCGGGTAGAGGATGCCCGGTTTACGCAAGGCAAAGGCAACTACGTCGATGATATCAAACTGGACGGCATGCTGTTTGGCGACTTTGTCCGCTCGCCCTATGCGCACGCGCGGGTGAAAAGCATCAACAAGGATACGGCACTTAAGGTGCCCGGCGTTCTGGCGGTGCTGACAGCCGACGACCTGCGGCCGCTGGGCCTGCACTGGATGCCGACGCTGGCCGGTGACAAGCAGATGGTTTTGGCCGATGGCAAGGTGTTGTTTCAAGGGCAAGAGGTTGCTTTTGTTGTGGCCGAAGACCGCTACGCTGCTGCTGATGGCATTGAAGCCGTCGAAGTAGAGTATGAAGAACTGCCGGTACTTGTGAATCCGTTTGAGGCACTGAAATCTGATGTGGTCCTTCGCGAGGATCTTGTGGCCGCAGACGGGTCTATCCCCGCCGGCGCGCACGGTCCACGCAAGCATCACAACCATATCTTTACATGGGAAGCTGGTGACAAAGACCCTACTGAAGAAGTCATTGCCAACGCTGAGGTCGTGGCCGAAGAATCAATGTACTACCACCGCACCCATCCGTGTCCGCTTGAAACCTGCGGCTGCGTGGCCTCGATGGACAAGGTTAATGGTAAGCTGACCCTGTGGGGCACTTTTCAGGCACCTCATGCCATTCGCACCGTGGTCAGCCTGATTTCAGGGATCGAAGAACACAACATTCGCGTTGTTTCACCCGACATTGGCGGCGGCTTTGGCAACAAGGTCGGGGCGTATCCGGGCTATGTCTGTTCCGTCGTTGCCTCAATCGTCACGGGTAAACCCGTGAAATGGATTGAAGATCGCATGGACAATTTGATGACCACCGCCTTTGCGCGTGATTATCACATGACCGGTAAGATCAGTGCCACCAAAGAGGGCAAGATCACTGGCCTACAATGTCACGTGACGGCCGATCATGGCGGTTTTGATGCCTGTGCTGATCCCACAAAATTCCCAGCGGGTTTCATGAATATTTGCACCGGATCGTATGACATTCCTACAGCATTTCTTGAAGTCGACGGCGTCTATACAAACAAAGCCCCCGGCGGCGTTAGCTATCGTTGTTCATTCCGAGTGACCGAAGCCGTGTATTTCATCGAGCGCATGATCGAGGTCCTCGCTATCAAGTTGAACATGGACTCGGCTGAACTGCGACGGATCAATTTTATCAAGAAAGAGCAGTTCCCCTACAAAGCGGCTTTGGGCTGGGAATACGACAGCGGCGACTATCACACAGCATGGGACAAGGCGCTCAAGACGGTTGACTACGATGGGTTACGCGCTGAACAGGCGCAGCGAGTCGAAGATTTTAAGGCCGGCAAAACTCGCAAGTTGATGGGTATTGGCCTCAGTTTCTTTACGGAAATTGTTGGTGCTGGTCCGGTTAAAAATTGTGATATCCTTGGCCTCGGTATGTTCGATAGCTGTGAAATCCGTATCCACCCAACAGGTTCGGCGATTGCACGGCTTGGAACCATCAGCCAGGGTCAAGGGCACGCGACCACGTTTGCGCAAATCCTTGCGTCCGAGATTGGTTTGCCCGCGGATAGCATCACCATCGAGGAAGGTGACACCGACACCGCACCTTATGGGCTTGGCACATATGGCTCTCGCTCTACTCCGGTGGCAGGGGCTGCTACGGCCATGGCGGGGCGTAAAATCCGCGCCAAGGCACAGATGATTGCCGCGTATCTGCTAGAGGTTCACGACAACGATGTGGAATTCGACGTAGATCGTTTTGCCGTCAAAGGTGCTCCTGAAAAGTTCAAGACGATGAAGGAAATCGCCTTTGCGGCCTACAATCAGGCTATTCCAGGGTTGGAGCCAGGTCTGGAAGCGGTCAGCTATTACGACCCGCCCAACATGACCTATCCATTCGGGGCGTATGTCTGCGTCATGGACATTGATGTAGATACAGGTGTTCCGGAAATTCGCCGCTTCTATGCGCTGGATGACTGTGGTACGCGGATTAATCCGATGATCATCGAAGGTCAGGTGCACGGTGGTTTGACCGAAGCGCTCGCCGTCGCCCTGGGGCAAGAGATCGCCTACGACGACATGGGTAACGTCAAAACGGGGACCTTGATGGACTTCTTCTTGCCGACCGCGTGGGAAGTGCCGAACTATGAAACGGACTTCACAGTCACCCCATCTCCGCACCATCCCATCGGTGCAAAAGGCGTCGGAGAAAGCCCGCACGTGGGAGGCGTTCCATGTTTTTCCAATGCGGTGCAGGATGCGTTCCGCCCGTTTGGGAATACCCACACGAACATGCCCCACGATCACTGGCGGATTTGGCGCACGGCCAATGAACTTGGCCTGCATGATTGATGGAAGCGATAGGGCGGGATCACACCCGCCCTTTGGGGAATTCTGATGACTTGGAAAGATCTGCAAACTGCCCTTGGCGGCGAAGGATACGTGGCTTCTGACGACCTGGCGGTTGCTTTGCAACTCGCCTTGTCATTAGGGCGGCCACTATTGCTCGAAGGGGCTGCCGGTGTTGGTAAAACCGAAATCGCGCGGGCGTTATCGGCGGTCAAAGACACAAAGCTGATCCGTTTGCAGTGCTACGAAGGGCTGGACGCCGCGCAGGCGATCTATGAATGGAACTATCAGCGTCAACTGCTCAGCATTCGTGCAGCTTCTGAGGACGGCGTCACGGGCAAAGCTGTTGAGGATCGCATTTTCTCGCGGGATTTCTTGCTGGAACGACCGCTGCTTGCTGCGATAACGCAAGAGGCGCCACCTGTGTTGTTGATTGATGAGATTGACAGAGCGGATGAAGAATTCGAAGCCTATTTATTGGAAGTGCTGTCTGATTTTCAGATTTCCATCCCAGAATTGGGCACAATCACCGCGACAACGCGGCCTATCGTGATCTTGACGTCGAATGGCACACGCGATCTCTCGGACGCGCTAAGACGGCGTTGTCTTTATACCTACGTTGCATATCCTGAACGTGCGACTGAACTGGCAATATTGAAAGCGCGCTGTCCAGAGGTGGACGTGCGGCTAGGGGAACAGATCGTGGGATTTGTCCAGAAACTGCGCGGAGAAGACCTCGAAAAGACTCCCGGTATCGCAGAAATGCTGGACTTTGCCGCGGCTCTGATGGGGTTGGGTATTGCCGATTTGACCGCTGACCCAGCCGTTCTACAATCGACGCTGACTACTTTGCTAAAGACCCAGAGCGATAAAGCCCAGATAACGCCCGAGGTCGCAGGGCGTATCGCAGGCAAAGCGGCATGAGCCGTGTTACGAAATTTGCGGCCCGCGATCCTAGCCCATCTGCGCGCATCGTGGGCTTCATTGCGCACCTTCGCGAAAACGGTCTGCGGTTGGGCGTTGCTGAGGCAGACTTGGCCATGTCTGCACTTGTCGAGATTGACGCCATACAACCTGGCGACAGCCGCCGGGCTTTGCGCGCCGTATGCACAGGGTGCAAGGAAGAGGCCGAGCGGTTTGACGATCTGTTCGACAGTTACTGGATGGACATGGGTCGAGTTCGGCAAAAAGTTACTCCGTCGTTGAGCAATGCCGTAAACGACGGCGTCCATTCATCGAGTGACGCCACGGGCGAACACACGGGAAGTACCGGATCGGCGACTGCGCCAGATGGTCAGGAAGGTGCTGCTGACAGCGATGGGACTGGTAAACTGATCGCCTCGGAGAATCGCAACCTGAACCGTAGTGATCTACGTGATTTGGTGCGGCCCGAAGAAATTTCCGAGGCAGAGGATGTCGCCCGCCAGATCGGGGCTGCGTTGCGCGACAAACGCTCTCGTCGCCGCGTTGCTGCGCGCAAAGGCGATAGGTTGCATTTTCGCAAAACTATTCGCAGTAGCCTTGCCACGGGTGGTGAACCCCTGCGCCTTTTGCGCAAGCGTCGCCCCGATCGCACGCGCAAGATTGTGGCCTTGTGCGACGTGTCAGGGTCTATGTCCTTATATGCCCGAGTATTTCTAGCCTTTTTGGCCGGGCTGATGCGGGCGGATACGGCGGCTGATGCCTATCTTTTTCACACGCGGCTTGTGCGAATTACCGAGGCACTGCGCGACAAAGATGCAATGCGTGCCATTGGACGCCTGTCATTGATGGCCGATGGATTCGGGGGGGGGTCAAAGATTGGGCAGTCTCTGATGCGCTTTGCGGACACTTACGCCAAACGGTTCGTCGATGGGCGCAGTGTCGTTCTGATCCTGTCGGACGGATATGACACAGAACCGCCAGCCATGATCGCTGCCGCGTTGGAAAAACTGCGAAAACGTGGCTGCAAAGTAATCTGGCTGAACCCTTTAAAAGGTTGGGCGGATTATGCGCCCATAGCAGAGGGAATGGCCGCCGCGCTTCCGTATCTGGACACCTTTAAAGCCGCAAACACACTCGCTGATCTGGCAGCGCTTGAACATGATCTGGTTTCCCTTTGACACAAGCCGAAATCTTCTCAACTGATTTGTCCATGGCCGCGCAGCAATTACGCGACAAGGATGAACCTTTTGCCTTTGCGACTATTGTGCGCACGGCCGGATCAACTGCGGCCAAACCGGGAGCGAAGGCGCTGCTCAGCGCGGATGGAACGATCTTGCAAGGCTGGCTCGGTGGTGGCTGCACCCGTGGTGCCGTAAAGCGGGCAACCCTTCAGGCCCTGCGTGACGGCAAACCGCAACTTGTGTCAGTCGCGCCCGAAGACCTTTTGGCTAAAAAGGGTATCGCCGCTGGCGACACTATCGACGGTACGCGGTTTGCCCGCAATGGCTGCCCTTCTCGCGGGACAGTCGACATATTCATCGAACCTTGTTTGCCCGCACCGCAGCTTGTGGTTTTAGGTGCGTCACCCGTCGCACAAGCACTCAGTTCCTTTGCGCCGCAATTTCATTGGTCGGTCGCCGCAACCTTGGCGCAGAAGAAGCCACATCAACAGCAATTTGTTGTCGTTGCCACCCAAGGACAGGGCGACCTTGATGCACTGAAATCTGCACTGAGCGAAAAAAAAGATCATGTGGCGTTTGTTGGAAGTCGCCGCAAATACGCTGTACTTGCTGAAAAGCTTGTGGCAGCGGGGATTGATCGCTCACTCATTGAAAGCGTTCAAGCGCCCGCAGGTCTGAATTTAGGTGCCGTAACACCCGAGGAGATCGCTTTGTCGATACTTGCACAGTTCGTTCAGATCAGGCGTATGGCGGTGAAACCAAGCCATGCGTGATGTGATCGCGATCATACTGGCCGGCGGTCTTTCACAACGTATGGGAGCGCGGAACAAGCTGCTTTTGCCAGTGAATGGTGTGCCCATGGTTCGCCACATGGTGCAAAACTATGCTGCGGTCGCGACTTGTGTCATCGTGGTGACAGGGCATGAGGCCGGCGAAATAGAGGCCGCGCTTGCTGGCACGAATGTCGTGTTCGTGTTCAATCCGGGTTTCGCCGAAGGGCAGCAAACCTCTGTCGTTTGCGGGTTGCGGGCAGCTGGCGCGGATGGGGTGGTGCTGATGGGGCTTGGCGATCAGCCGCAACTCACGGCAGATGACTTGCGCGCTTTGCTTGACGCACATCAGGTTGCCGATCCGGCGCGCATTTCGATCCCGACGGCAGATGGACGAAGAGGCAACCCGATTGTGATTCCTGCAGAATTGCGTGCGCGCCTCTTGGTCGACGGCAAATCACCCGGTTGCAAAGCATTTACGCGTGCGCATCCCAAATATGTGCAGTTCCACCAGATGAAATCTGCAGGCTTTTATGCCGATGTCGACACGCCCGAAGACTACATCGCCATTGCGGCGGCACAATGAGCGGAAACGTTATGAAAACGCTCAAACGGATCGCTAAACGGTTTCGCCGCAAAATTGCGCTCACCCCCGAACAGGCCGATCTTTTGGCCACAATAAAATTCCCATGCTGCTAAAATAGGACATTCCATGGAACTTTCAGACGAAATCATCATCAACGCGCCTAAGGAAAAGGTCTATGCGGCCTTGAACGACCCAGAGATATTGCAGCAATGCATTCCGGGCTGCGAAGAGCTCATAAAACATTCGGATACAGAACTTGAGGCCAAGGTGGTGCTGAAAATTGGCCCAGTAAAGGCCAAGTTCAGCGGTGATGTCCAACTCGATACTGCAGGCGCACCAGATGCGTTTTCACTCACAGGTCAAGGCAACGGAGGGGCGGCTGGGCACGCGAAAGGCGGGGCCGACGTCACGCTGACTGCGGATGGTCCGAACAAGACGATCTTGCGTTATGAGGCCAAAGCAGCAATTGGCGGTAAGCTCGCGCAATTGGGCAGCAGACTGATCCAAAGTACCGCAAAAAAGCTGGCGGCCAAGTTTTTCAAATCCTTCGCTGATGTTGTCAATGACGACGCCTCAGCCTAACGAAATGGTCTACGCGGAGCACGCGTCTGATATCATTTCAAAGGGAGCGGCGCTCATAGCAGCGTCGCGCCCGTTTGCCTTGATCACATCGTTGGAAATTGAAGGTGGTGCGGCCCGCAACGTCGGCTCACTCGCATTGGTCGATGAAGCTGGGGCAATGACGGGGTATCTGTCCAACGGCTGCATCGACCGTGATATTCAACTTCATGCACAAAAGTCCTTACACACCAAACGCAAGAAATTGATCCGTTACGGTGAAGGCTCTCGATATGCGGATCTGAAACTACCCTGTGGTGGCGCCCTTACTGTGTTGATTGACCCAAATCCAGACACTGACGCGATTTGCGCCGCAGCGGCGTGTTTTGCAAAACGACAGCCCGTGCGCTTGACCTTTCACAGCCCGGACGATTCCGGCGAAGGTTTATCGCGGACATTTGCCTATGATCCGCGACACCGTCTTGTTCTGGCGGGGCGCGGTGCGATCTTTCGATCAATGGCCCAGATTGGCAACGCAACAGGCTATGAGGTGCATCTTCTTTCGCCAGACGCTGCAGACCTTTCGGCTGTTGGGCATTTGTCAGCATCGCCGCCGCTATATTTGACGACCCCAAACAGAGAGTACGTCTTTGACATACTCGATGCCCATTCCGCTTTTCTCACGCTCTTTCATGATCACGACTGGGAGCCGCATTTGCTCCGTTCAGCTTTGACCAAGCCCGTGCGTTTCATTGGCTGCCTTGGAAGCCATCGCACCCATGATATGCGGTGCGAAACATTGCGACATATGGGCGTTTCAGATATTTCACTTGCGCGTTTGCGCGGCCCAATAGGCTTGGTGCCATCCCTGCGCGATGCATCGTCCATTGCTGTATCCGCGCTGGCAGAAATCGTAGCGACATTTCAAAACGCCGATGTGTGACTTTCTAAACTGCCGTCAGAGCCAAGTTGATATTCAACCTAAGCAAAATGAAGCACTGTCAGATCAAGCTCGGTTTAAGTGGGTAGGCTGTATTTGTAGAATCCGCAAATGACAAAACACTCCCCATTCAGGTCCTTTAAAACGAGCCCTGAGACCATCCGCTTGGCTGTAGTTAAGCTGCTGTTATCACTTGTGTAGGTGTGTTGACTGATGCCGTACTAGGGAACCAATGTCCGTGTGGGGGCACCACAATCCATCACAAAGATATTATATATCAGTGCTTTAATTATTTATTATGGAATTAGTCCCCCTTTGGTTGACCATACCCACTATTTCCGTCACGCGCCCGCCCGCCTGCGCATCGCTGCAAACATGTTTGCTTTGGCATGCGGTTACGCGGCTGTTTGCCTGCTGGTACCACTCAGGTCCGCTGAAGGCGCAATGCAGGCTGGGTGTGGGGTTAGATTGCTTGTACAGTCCTAAATGAACGCCACTTCTACTCACGAGACAATTTCAAGCTCAATCGAACTGCCGCTCTTACTGAGTGGTGCCAACTATTGAGCGCATAGGTTCAGGCTGCGCTAGCAAGCTGATGCGAGTTCTCATTTGTATGAGAGGACCATTTTACCTAGTTAAAAAACCGCATGAGCAGTCGAAATAATCGTCTAAAACTTGAAGAGTATGGTGGATAAAATAGACGAACTAGAGAAAATCGACTTTGATAAGAAACTGGGCGTAGTTTTGAAAACGTCAAAAACCCTTCATAGCCATGATAGTGCCCCATGCCGCTTGCACCTACACCACCAAATGGTAAGTCATGCTGAGCAACATGTATCAAAGCATCATTCACGGTCACACCGCCAGACATTAATTGATCAATATAGAAGTCAGCCAGCGATATGTCTTTAGTAAAAGGGTAGATCGCCAGGGGCCATGGTTTTGGCTGAATATATTTAATAACCTGCTGTTTATCTGAATAAGTTCTTACCAACAAAAGCGGGCCAAATATTTCACGTTCTTCAATTGCCAAGCCTCGCACCGGAGGGTCAATAATTAATGTAAGGGGATATTTGCGTATTGCTGCGTCTGGAAACTGATCACTCAAAGCCACAATCCGACAGCCAGCAGCCTCAGCTTCTGCAACAGTATCTACAATTCGCGAATAAGCCTGATCATTAATTATTGATGTATAACCTACAGACGTAATATCGGGCACCAAATGTGGAGCTATAGTCTTTGCCATATCAACAAACCGCTCTAAGTGAGATTGCGGAACAAAGACATAATCTACCGAGGTACAAATCTGCCCAGCATTGAACTGTTTCACATATAAAATGCGCTCAACAGCTTTTTTGAGAGGAAAATTCTCAGTAATAATAGCTGGACACTTACCACCCAACTCTAGAGTAACTGGTGTGAGGTTTTTAGCAGCGTTTTCCATGACCTTCCGCCCAGTATCAGTCGAGCCAGTAAAAATTAAATGATCAAAAGGAAGTGCGGAAAACCTGGGGCCGACATCCCCTGTTTCAATAATCATAGACAACTTATCGTTTGGAAAATAAAGCGGTGTTATTTTCGAAAGAAGTTGAGCAAGATGCATCGAGTTTTCAGACATTTTTATCATTGCCCGATTTCCCGCAGCAAACACCGATACTAAGGGAAGCAAACTCAGATTAAGTGGGAAATTCCAAGGCACGATGATGCCCACAACGCCTAATGGCTGTGGAATAACCCTGTTCTTAAGTCCAGGAAACAGCAACCAGTTATTAGTACGCCTTTGCGGCTTCATCCAATATTTAAGCTCTTTAAGTGTCGCTTTGATCTCCGCAAGGACCATCAATATCTCAGCCACTTGCGTCTCTTCCTTAGGTCGACATCCAAAATCAAGTTCAATGGCATTGCAAATAGCGTCTTGATTATCCAAAATCATCCTTTTCAATTGGATAAGGGCCTGGATACGAGTTTCATATGTCTCAATTGGGTCTGAAAAATAGGCCTCACGCTGGATTTGCAAAACCTGCTCGAGTTTCTTTTGTTTCATATTGAACCCTTAAATTTTACTGCGAAGAAACTACAGAAAAGCAGCCTATCATCCACTAGGCTGCCTCTCAATCCGAATTAGATCACTCTCATACAAGAGCAGGCGTGCTCTGATGACAGCCAAACAATCTGATGCGAGTTCTCATTCGTCTGACAGCACCGCTTAAGGCGCTACGAGGGCTGGGTGTGGAGTGGCGCCAACTATTGAGCGCATAGATACAGGCTGCGCTAGCAATCTGATGCGAGTTCTCATTAGTTTAACAGCACCTAATTCAATCCTTTTTCAGCAAGGTAAATATTTAAGCGATGTGAGAAATCTACGGTTTCTAAAAGGTCTCTGCTTGAACTCGTGGTCCAAAGGCCAAAAGTACGCGCGAGCAAATCAACGTTTAGGTCCACAGGTGCGATGTTGTAACGGGGCTGAATCTCACCTAAAATACGTGATGGCAAAACGCTGCAGGACCGGGTCGATTCAAGTATCCTAAAAGTCATGGTCACATCTCCGGTGTTTTCCAGAGTCGGCATTACATCCAACAAACCGAGATGGTTCAGCGTGTCGCGGGTAATGTCAAACAGACCTGAGATTTCACCGACTGAAATCCATTTATGGTGTACTAACCTTTTGGGTACGACATTTTTTTCATTGGCCAATGGATCATTTCCGCCAACGAATACGGCCAACTGGTCTTGAAATAATTTTTCACGCACCAATTGGTCTTCACCTCGGTTCAGATCATATGGAATAATTGCAACATCGAGTTGACCTTGATGCAATCTTTCGACCAAGCGTGCAGCATATTCGCAGACGATTTTAATACCGTAATTGGGTGGTGCCAAAACCATTTGAGAGAAAAAATCCCCCATCAATGTTGCGGCAAGCATTGGGCCGACACCGATCCTGATTTCGCCAACTTGCCCATCTTTCCACTCTCGTATGGCTGTTTCGGCCTGTTGAGACCTGCGCAATATCTCTCGCCCTGACTCTGCCAACCGAAAGCCAATTTCAGTTGCCGTAACGCCGTGACGCCCACGCCGTAGGATCGGAGCGCCCACGCGATCCTCGATCAACTTAATTGTGCGCGACAATGTGGGTTGGGTTGTATTCAGCTTTTGCGCGGCTTTTGTCACCGAGCCGAGTTCTACAATCGTTGCGAGCTGTGCGAGATATTTCGGGTTCATAAGTTATATCATTTTTTTATGGATCGGTCTAAATTTTGATTTTACATCATATCAAATTTCTCACAAGCTTTACTTAAAGGTGAGAAATTTCATGAACGCGAAAACAGATACATTGCGAATAACGCTTCTTGGTACGGGGATCCCAAATCCTGATATACAGGCTTTTGGCACCAGCACTATGATCGAAGCTGGTCATGAAAAGGTCCTGATTGATTGCGGCCGTGGGACGGTCATTCGCATGTCTCAAGCGGGGTTTTCGCTCGGATGTACGGATACGGTAATTCTCTCGCATTACCATTCCGATCATTATTCTGGCCTCTTTGATTTATTGATGACTGGCACCATCCAACAACCCTTTGCCAATCGAGGTGGTCCTTTACATGTCTATGGGCCGCCAGGAGTGAACGATATCGCCGAAGGATCGTGGTTGGTCACGCGTCCAGATCGTGACATCAGGGTCGCCGATCATGAAATTGATCCTGAGCACATGCGAATTATTCCCCACCTCTATTCGGAGGGAGTTGTGTTCGATCGTAATGGGCTGAAGATAATTGCCATTGAAGTTGATCATGGAGAATTCATTCGCCCCGCCTATGCGTTTAGGGTCGAATATTGTGGTCATGTCTTTGTCCACAGTCATGACACGCGATATAATGAAAACTTGATAGCTCAAGCACAGGAAGCGGACGTTTTTATTCATGAGGTCGCCGCTGCGACACCGGCGACCTTTGAAGCCAACCCCAGAGCAAAAATTGCCATCGACCACCACGCAACGCCTCAAGACGTGGGGCGCGTTTTTGCGCAAACCCGCCCTAAACTGGCGATGCTCACTCATCTCGTGCTGCTCCCGCCCCATCCTATGCCGATTGGACAGGTGATGGCGGAGATCGCTGCAGAATTCGATGGGACGGTTCTCGTGGCCGAAGATCTAATGACAATTGAAATTGGCAAGAACATTTCAGTCATACCCTATCATCGTGGCGCGAAGCCATTCTAATGGAATTCAAATCCATACTCAAGGAAATGCTATGAAAAATAGAAGCTTAGAAGAAAAAATTGGTGAGGCTGGCGGCGTTTTGCAAATGCTACGCAGTTCGGATTTAGGGCATGTTATCTTTCCTGGAATTCCTCCTGAATTTACCAATTGGCGCGATGAGCAACGGGCTTGGCACCAATCGGTCGTTCTATTTGAACAATCTTATCATATGACCGAGCTCCATTTGCGGGGTGCGGATGTGCTGAAATTTATCAGTTATTTTGCAACAAATAAGCTGAGTGATTTGCATGCGATGCGGGCCAAGCAATTGGTCATGGTCGACCAGTCTGGAAACTTGATCTCAGATGCAATTGTATTTTGCGAATCCGATGATTTTTTGCGGGTTGTTGGCCCACCCACGGCGAGCAATTGGCTGCAATATAATGCAGAACAATCGCAACTTCGTATTGAGGTGACACGCAACGAAAATATGATCGTGCCACGCCCGAGCCGCGACGTGTTCCGGTTTCAGTTACAGGGGCCAAACGCCTTGCCGTTGCTCAAAGAGGTGGTCGAAGGTCCGTTGCCAGACATTAAATTCTTCCACATCGGAGAATTCAAAATAGCTGGACATACGGTGCGCGCGCTCCGGCACGGTATGGCCGGGCGTCCAGGGTTCGAAATTTATGGGCCTTGGGATGCACAGCAAGCTGTCCGTGAAAAGGTGGAGCAGGCTGGTCTTGCCTATGATTTACGCAAAGCTGGCGCCTCCACCTACCCAACTGCCGCACAAGAATCCGGCTGGATGCCGCGCCCATTCCCCGCAGTGTATTGCGGCGATGAGATGAAAGCGTTTCGCGAATGGTTGCCAGAAAAATCTTTCGAGGGTGCAGCCTCCTTGGGCGGGAGCTTCCATTCGAACAACGTGTCTGATTATCTCGTTGAGCCTAATGAGCTTGGCTATGGCAAGATGGTCCATCTCGGTCATGATTTCTTGGGGCGCGAGGCCCTGGTATCACGCAAGGATGACCCGCACCGGGTTAAAGTCACCCTAGAATGGAACAATCAGGATGTGTTCGATGTGATGCGCCGCGCTGTGGGGACAGAAACTCCGCGGACCAAGTTCATTTCTCTACCTGTACCGATGTATGCGACCTTTGAATATGATGAAGTTCAGCTGAATGGATCTCCAATTGGCATTTCTCAATGGTCTTCCTACTCATCCAATGCAGGCGCGGTGCTTTCGACAGCTTTAATCGCGCCAGAGCAGGCTGTGATGGGGCAGGAAGTCACGCTATTGTGGGGTGAACCGGGCTCGAAACGCCGAACCGTTGAGGAGCATGAGGTTGTTGGCATCCGCGCCAAGATTTCACCGGTTCCATATTTTGACAAATCCATCAAACACGACTGAAGACCAAATAGACTGGTACCTAGATACCTACTGAAACAAGGAGGAAATATAAATGAGGACGACTTTATTTACTATTTTTACCAGTGGTGCGATTGCTCTGGCTGTGCCCGCTTTATCCAAGGAGAATCTCACGGCACATACTTCAGCCCCTGGAGTTGCCGTGCATCTGACGATCGCGCATTTGGCTGAAGTCGCCGCAGCGCGTGGCATAGCGGATATTCAAATCACTCTCGGTCAAACAGGCGCAAACGCCACGTTGGCGGTGGCTGAAGGTAAGGCAGATATTGGCATATGCCCTTTCGTTCTCCCCTTTTTGATGTCTAAAGGTGTTGGCCCTTACGCGTCCATGGGCGCGGAAAAAGGGGCTGAACTGGCCTCAAATCTGCGTATTTTATATCCTTATTCTTTTGGCGCCTATCTGCTCTATGCCTATGATACTGTTGGAATTCAGGGCTGGGATGATTTGGAAGGCCGGCGTATTTTGAATGGACCACCACGGGGCGGCGCAACAGCAGAGGCGCGTGGTTTGATCCAGGTCATCACAGGTATGGAAGAGGGTAAGGGCTACGAGGGGATTCAAAGTGATTGGTCCCAGATGGCAACAACCATCACAGAAGGAACATCAGACGCCGCTGTCTTGCCCGAATTTGTGCCGTCTGATCGTCCGCTTCAAGCGCTTTCAGCTGGAAAAATGACCTTCTGGTCCATTCCGAAGGCGATGTATGAGAGTGAAGCCATGCAGCGCGTGTTAGGTGCGCCTGGGTCTGCACCCTTCACCTTGCCACTCTCTCAAATGCAAACTCTTGGTGAGAATGCGACCATTGTGTCAGAAGATGACACATTCCGAACACGAGGCTCTGTCGGCGGCAATTGTGTCAATGCCTCGATGAGCAATGATTTGGCTTATGATCTGACGAAGGCACATATCGAAACACTCGATGCGATATATGGCAAAGCACCCTACGCACGGAATATTGGATTAGAGGCCTTGGGCGCCCGTGAATCGGGCATGTGCGGCCCCAATCCTGTAAAGTACCATGCCGGTGCAGCGCGCGCGTGGCAGGAAGCTGGCTATGCACTGCCGGACTGTGCACTGTAAATAAAAGATCAAAGTTTGGATGCAGGTCGATCTTGCATCCAAACACCCAGACACATTTAAGGCGGTTATACTTTGACCAATCCAGACAGCCATTCCCCGAGCCTTGGATCGTCCAAACTGATCTATTGTCTGGCATTGTTTTTGGTTTTGGTCGGAATGGTAAATTCGACACCTTCAATTCCGGGCTGGGATCAATTCTGGCGCACCCTTTTGGACATGCCGGACCTGGCCGTGCGGCGATTTTCATACGAAATTTTTTATCCTATCGTCTTTACTTGGATGATGATCATAGTGGTCTTGAAAAGCTCTGTTTGGCGGAGCTGGCAAAACTGCTCTCCGGTCTGGCGTGCGACCGGTTTGGCAATGGATAGTGCTCTTATCCTGGCAGCTTTCACAATTTCACTGACATATTTGATCGAGCATGAAGCTGTTTGCATACTTGATGTTTTAAGTGGTGAGCGGGCCGCACTGATTGAGCGCACGTTGCAGACAGAGCAAGATCTGGCGGCCGCCATGGGCTTGCCCCTGCCGACCAGCGTCGAAAACCCAAAATGCCTGGCCACTACGGGAAATTGGCTGTTTGCAATTATTGCGCTCTCGATCGTTGTTTTTCTAACCTATACCATAAAGGTTTGGGGATTTCCCCTCGTTTTCATCTCAATTTTTTTGGCAGCCTATGCGCTTTTAACAGTTTTAATTTGGTATTATTTTGGCTCTTCGGAGATAAATAAATACCTGATAACCTCTTTGGGAGGTGAGCCGCGGAGCTTGTTGGATGGACGCGCCCGCCTTCATGATATCCTGATTAATCAGGGGTCTGGCCTATTGGGGCAATTCATTCATATCATGTTAAACACGGTCTTTCCCTATGTCGTTTTGGGCGCCTTGTTGGCCGTGTCCTCTGGGGGCAATGTTCTGATTAAAATTGCTTTTTTGTGGACGCGTAACCTGCGCGGCGGCCCTGCCCATGCTGCGATTGTCGCCTCGGCCATGTTTGGGACCACAACTGGGACGCCCGTTGTAAATGTGTTGGGCACAGGTGTTTTAACAATACCCATGATGGTGAAACGTGGCTTCTCGAAAGTCTATGCGGGCGGAATCGAGGCGGCGGCCTCATCAGGCGGGCAAATAATGCCGCCGATAATGGGTGTCGCTGCTTTTGTCTTGGCCTCAATGACAGGTGTTCCTTACCGAGAAGTTGCAATTGCCGCGGCGATCCCAGCCGTGGCCTATTTCTTTTGCATGTTTTTGTCGGTCATGTTCCAGTCTCGAAAACAAGGCATTCTTGCCGTTGGCGAACTCACCCCCGACATGCGCCTGAGCCGGCGTGACCGTTTGCATATTATACAAATCTTTCTGCCACTGATCTTAATTGTCGTTCTGCTGTTGATCCCCAAGGATGCAATTGGCTGTGATCCGCTATCGCGGCTATTGGGGGCTGAAATACTTCAAATTGGAGATAATTGTCGCGCCACTCATCTCCCTTGGATCATGCAACTTGTTCAGAATTCAGCAGGGGACGCAGGAAGCGTTGGTTGGTGGGCGGCAATCCTACTGACCTTGCTCTTATTTATTGACCCCGAATTTCGCCGTAAGCCACGCCTTTTGTTTGATGCGTTGGGAAATGCAGGCGTGACGATATCGACACTCTACCTCATGTTTTTGGCTGTGTCCGTTATTGATGTAAGCCTAAATCTAACGGGGCTTGCAAATTTTGTTGCATTGGATGTTTTGGGGTGGTTGCGTGCATTGGACTTAGGTGGATCGGCGCCAATCGTCTTTCAGTTTGTAGCCTTGCTGGTTACGATGTTTTTAGCGATATTGCTGGGCATGGGGATGCCTGCGGTGCCGGCCTATATCAACGCCGCGCTTTTAATGGGACCGTTGTTGGTGGGCTTAGGGATTGCCCATTTTACCGCACATATGTTTATCTTTTATTTCGCTTGCGCGAGCGCCATCACGCCACCGGTTGCAGTGGCTTCCTATGCTGCGTCAACCATCACGCGGGCCGATCCAATTGCCACCAGCTTTTCTGCGGTGCGTTCCGGCGTTGTTATGTTCGTTATTCCGTTTGTATTCGCCTTTTATCCCGAATTATTGCTGATCCCTGCTGCGGTGGTTGATCCCAGGTCTAGCGCGGGAGCTGTAACATATCTGGTGGGTTATGATGGTGATATTCATATTGGCGCATTGCTCGGGCTATTGGCCAAGGTAATCTTGGCGTTATATTTGCTGGCCAGTGCGCTCGCACAGTTTGACTTTATGCGCCTAAAATACTGGGACTCGGCAATTCGCTTTGCATTGGCGGCCATGATTATGTCTGCCAATCCATGGATTTTTGGCCCGGCAGTTCTCGTGGGTCTGTTCATCTGCGCTCGTGCGCGCTTGATACACATACAAAAAGTAGAGGGATAGGAGCGTATTATGAAGTTTTTGGTTGGGCAAATCCCTGGTGGAACCGCTGTTTTTCTTGTCTCAGGAGACAGTGCGATAAATCTTACAGAGCAAGATTCATCGCTTGGTCCAGATTTATTGGGTGTTATGACTTCAGGGAAAACACTTGATGAATTGCAAGACATCTCAACAAGAGGCAGATCGGTGCCGGTTGCCTCGCTCAAACCGGCTCTGCCGATTGCATCACCGGGCATGACGATTTGCCTAGGGTTGAACTATGTCGATCACGTCAAAGAAGGCGGTTATGAAATCCCTAAATATCCAGTCTTTTTCATGCGCACACAAAGGTCTCTAATGCCTGCGGGTGCTCCAATGATGCGCCCAGCCTGTTCAGAACAATTGGATTATGAAGCGGAGCTCATGGTTGTTATTGGCAAAGCTGGAAAACATATTACACCTGAAGAGGCTTTAAATCATGTCTTCGGATATACCATTTTCAACGATGGATCTGTTCGAGATTTTCAACGAAAATCGCACCAATGGACATCGGGTAAAAACTTCGATGCAACCGGTGCTATTGGACCTTTCGTGGTAAGCAAGGATGCTTTGCCTGAAGGTGCGGCTGGCCTAAAAATTGAAAGTCGCGTCGGTGACGAAATTCTGCAAAGCGCGACAACCTCGGATATGATGTGGTCTGTCGCAAGCACCATTTCCGCAGTGTCAGAGTTTGCCGCCCTATGTCCGGGAGATTTGATAGCTATGGGTACGCCACCCGGCGTTGGCCATGCAAAAACCCCCCCTCGCTGGTTGAGGGATGGTGAAACCATTGAGGTTGAGATCGAAGGAATTGGGATCTGCGCCAATCCCGTTGTGAACGAAGTGAAACTGTAAAGCCGATAGCGTTCAAGAAAATATAACGCGATCAACAGATCGCGCGCTGACCGCTTAATTAACTAAGGTTTAGAATATGCGAAATGTGAATAAGGACAATATAACTGAAGTTTTCACGGGCTATTTTGGAGAGGATACCGATCCACGCGCCCGTGAAATCCTAGCGTCTTTGGCAAAGCACTTACATGCTTTTGCGAAAGAGGTGAACCTAACGCATGAGGAATGGCGACAAGGCCTTGAACTCGCTCAATGGACGGGAAAAATCACGACGGATGAGCGTAACGAATTTGTGCTTTTATCCGATGTCCTCGGCCTGTCCTCCTTGGTTGATATGTTGAATTCCAGACCAGATGCGACCAGTTCATCAGTCCTTGGGCCTTTCCATGTTTCTAATCCTCCAGTTTTGGAGATTGGTGGAGATTTAAAGGGGGAATATGACGGAGAACTTTTGCTGGTCGAAGGCGCTGTGCGCGATACCAATGGCAGACCAGTGGCGGGTGCGACACTAGATATTTGGCAGACCGCCCCAAATGGTCTTTATTCGAGCCAAGATCCCAATCAAGATATTCATTCCTTTCACGCGCTCATGACAACGGACGCGGAGGGTCGCTACGCGTTCACAACAGCCCGTCCGGTGAGCTACACGGTTCCGGATGATGGTCCTGTCGGGAAGATTTTACAGGCCGCAGGGCGCCACCCTTGGCGCCCGTCGCACCTTCACTACATTATAAAAGCGGAAGGTTTTCACACGTTGGTGACTGAAGTTTTTCCCGATGATGATCCTTATCTGGATCAGGATACGGTTTTTGGAGTTCGTAATGATCTGGTGATGACCTACACCGAACGGCGCGCTGAAGACTTCCCAAAGGGTTTCAAGCTTTCTGGAAAAGTCACTAAACCCTTCCTAAGCGTTAAATTTGACCTGGTTTTAGCGGGGGCTCAGATCAGCTAACGGCCCTGTGATATTAAACTTGCTTAAAACGGGTAGGCACTGTCAGGAGAAACTAACGTGAGACGGGCAGGGCGGCTTTATAGCCTCTCCGTATGACAAAATACTCCCCATTCAGGTACTTCAAAACGAGCCCTGAGATCACCCGGTTGGCGATGATGCTGTCCCCCCTTTGGTTGACCATACCCGCTATTTCCACCACGCGCCCGCACGCCTGCGCGGCGCTGCAAACATGTTTGTTTTGGCACGCGGTTACGCAGCTGTTTGCTGGCTGGTGCCACTCTTGTCCGCTCAAGGCGCAACACAGGCTGGGTTTGGGGTTAGGTTGGTTGTGAGGGGATACATAAGCGCCATTTCTAAGCCGCACGACTTATTCAGTTGGTTTTGTGAATTTTATTAATCTGCCGTTCGGGCCATCTTCTATTACCCAAATGGCCCCGTCATGATCCATTTCTACATCTCTGACTCTTTTAGCCCAACTGAAGCGTTCAGCTTCAAAAGGCTCTCCATCAACAAAGCCTATTCGGACCAGTGCCTTGCTTTTTAATCCTCCAATAAATGCATTTCCATTCCATTCATAAAACTCGTCCCCTTCGTAAAAAAATAATCCTGATGGAGCCATCGTAGGCACCCAATAAAGTTTTGGCGCCATGAATTCTGTTCTCGTTTGATGAATGGGAATTCTTGCTCCACTGTAATGATTGCCTTCTGACACTAGTGGCCATCCGTAATTTTCACCGGCAAGGATCAGATTTAGCTCGTCTCCATGCCTGGGACCCATTTCGTGCGCCCACAGCTGACCATTTTTGGCAAATGCAACTCCAAGGGCATTCCTATGGCCGACTGTCCAAAAGGTTTTTGCGAGATCACCTTTGTCCTGAAATGGGTTGTCTAAAGGTATGGTGCCATCCTCGTTAAGGCGGATAATCTTTCCTAATGCCATGTCCCATCGTTGTGCGGGGGCTTGCGCTTGCCGGTCGCCAGATGTGATGAAAATTTTTCCGGCATGTTGCGTTCCGTCGAGGCCAAATGCAATTCTGTGGGAAAAATGTCCTTTCCCTGGTTGAGCGGGTGTTTGCTTCCAAATCGTTTCAATATTTTTTAGCTTTGGTTTGTCCGAGTTTTTTAATGTGCCTCGTATTACAGACGCATATCGTGTTCTCCCTGCATCGTCTGAATCGATGTAAGAAATATAAACTAGGTTATTTTTTTCGTAATTTGGATGAAGAACGACATCTCCTAATCCCCCTTGACCACCTGTAAAAACCTTTGGAACTCCAGATACTAAAGAATGTTCACCATTCGCATTTACGAGCCAAAGTTTTCCAGTTTTTGTAGTGACAAATAGGCTATCGCTATTAATAAAAGACATCGCCCAAGGACTGTCAAATTCAGAGACAACTTCCCCTAACAACCTGCTACCTGCGCTTCCAGTAACAACATTATTGGCCCAAGTATGTGAGGCAAAACTTATAAATAATATCAGAATAACCGTACGCATTTAATTTTTCTCCCAGGCATCATATTTTTCTCAAACCTTACAGTAAGAGTTTTGCATTTTCGCTCAAATTCCGCACCAATTACGCCGCAGTACCCGACTAGGTGGTCATACGTTTTTGCTCCTAACGCCGGTT
>ENA-OWPI01001737-OWPI01001737.1-marine-metagenome-genome-assembly--contig:-NODE-1737-length-22982-cov-20.365728_pt1 | contig 22982 bp, 27 predicted proteins | sample MGYA00238138_ERZ651775 | MGnify/ENA primary metagenome ERZ651775 (study PRJEB26906, sample SAMN06265043) | marine metagenome | isolation source: Helgoland LTER site | place: Germany:Helgoland, sampling...
TGGTGGGTAGTAAAGGACTCGAACCTTTGACCCCCTCGGTGTAAACGAGATGCTCTACCAACTGAGCTAACCACCCTCAAAATAAGGCTACTTATTACATCAACAGTTAAATAAAGTAAATTAATTATTATTGAATACTAGCTTGAGATTTATCGTCTTTTTTAGATATATCGACCTCAACCCACTCAGTTCTTTTAAGTTCTTTTGTCAAAGCAACTTTTAAAACTTGGTCAGCAAATTCAACTGGTGTGATTTTTATATCATCAATAATTTTCTTCGGCATATCTACCAAATCTTTTTCATTTTCTTTTGGTATTAACACCTCTTTAATTCCAGCTCTATGAGCCGCTAAAAGTTTTTCCTTTAATCCACCAATCGGTAAAACTTGTCCAGTTAAAGTAACTTCACCTGTCATTGCAACATCTCTTCTTACTGGAATTCCAGTAATTGATGAAACAATCGAAGTTACCATTCCAATTCCTGCAGATGGGCCATCTTTAGGGGTTGCACCTTCTGGTACATGAATATGAAAGTCTTTCTTTTCAAACAATGGAGGGATAATTCCATATTCCAAACATTTTGATCTTACAAAAGATTTTGCAGCTTTAACAGACTCTTGCATTACATCTCCAAGTTTACCAGTAATTTGCATCCTACCTTTACCTGGCATAGTAACAGTTTCGATTTTTAAAATTTCTCCACCATATTCAGTCCATGCAAGTCCAGTCACAACTCCAACTCTATTTTCTGCCTCTAATTCACCAAATTTAAATTTAGCAATTCCTAAAAAATCAGATAAATTTTTATTATTTATATTTACTTCCTTTTCTTCACCGGCAACTATTTTCTTAACTACTTTTCTTGCAAGTTTTGAAATTTCTCTTTCTAAGTTTCTAACACCAGACTCTTTAGTATAACCTCTGATAACTTCTTTAATTATATCATCTTCTAATTTCATCTCTTTATCTTTCACACCATTATCTTTAATTTGTTTAGGTAGAAGATATTTATTAGCAATACTAATTTTTTCATCCTCTGTGTATCCAGCAAGTCTTATTACTTCCATTCTATCTAATAGTGGTGGAAGAATATTTAATGTATTTGCGGTAGTTACAAACATTACATCCGATAAATCATAATCAACTTCTAAATAATGATCGTTAAATGTAGTATTCTGTTCTGGATCTAGGGCTTCTAATAAAGCAGATGAAGGATCACCTCTATAATCATTTCCAATTTTATCAATTTCATCTAGTAAAATTAGTGGATTTTTAGTTCCAGCTTTTTTCATCATTTGAATAATTTTTCCAGGTAACGATCCTATATAAGTTCTTCTATGACCTCTAATTTCAGCTTCATCTCTCATACCACCAACTGACATTCTGACAAACTCTCTGTTAGTAGCTTTTGCAATAGATTTTCCTAATGAAGTTTTACCCACTCCTGGAGGTCCAACTAAGCATAAAATTGGTCCTTTAATTTTTTCCATTCTTTTTTGAACAGCAAGAAATTCTATTATTCTTTCTTTAACTTTCTCTAGTCCAAAATGATCTTTATCTAAAATATTAAGAGCTTTCGTTAAATCAATATCAACTTCACTTTTCTTGTGCCAAGGAAGTTCAGTCATCCAATCTAGATAATTTCTAACAACTGTTGCCTCTGCTGACATCGGGCTCATATTTTTTAATTTTTTTAACTCTTGAAGACATTTTTTTTCGACTTCTTTAGGCATTTTAGCTTTTGTGATAGCTTTATTAAGACTAGTAGTTTCATCCTTACCGTCTTCAATTTCACCTAATTCTTTTTGAATAGCTTTTAGTTGTTCATTTAAATAGTATTCTCTCTGGGTTTTCTCCATTTGAGTTTTAACTCTACCTCTAATTCTCTTCTCAACCCCAATGATACTAGTTTCATTTTCCATTATTTTAATAATGGCATTTAATCTTTTCTTCACATCTACCGTTTCGAAAATTTGCTGTTTTTCTGAAATAGTTGCATTAATGTGAGATGCAATGTTGTCTGCAATTTGAGATGGGTCTTTAAGTTGTTTAATCGTATTAATAGTTTCGCTTGAAACTTTTTTATTAATAGAAGTTAATTTTTCTAATCGTCTTAAAGCTGTTGCTGCAAGTGGATATAAATCTTCATCTTTTGTGACAACATCATTATAATGAGCATAGTCACAAGTTATATATTTATCATTGTCCTTAAAATCTAATATTTTAACTCTTTTAATACCTTCAACTAATACTTTAACTGTTCCATCAGGTAGTTTTAAAAGTTGAAGAATACTTCCTTCACAACCATACATGAATATGTCTGTTTTTTTAGGATCATCAATTTCAGAGTTTTTCTGGGTAACTAAAATTATTTTTTTATCTTTCTTCATCACCTCATTTAAAGCCGAAATAGACTTATCTCTTCCAACAAATAAAGGAATTACCATGCTAGGAAACACAACAATGTCTCTTAAAGGTAATAGAGGTAGTGTAATTTTAACGTCCATAACAATAATATGGATATTATATTTTATATTGCAATAGGTTTTTGTTAGTTATTAAGGATATTAAGCCGCTGACGGCTTATTAGACTTAGATTTATTGTCACCTTTAGCATGAACTAATATCGGTTGAGATTGTCCTTTAGCAGCTCCTGCGTCAACTATAACTTCTTCGATGTTATCTTGGCTTGGCAAATCATACATAGTTTTCAATAAAATATTTTCTAAAATTGATCTTAAACCTCTTGCACCTGTTTTCTTCTTAATTGCTTTTTGTGCAATTTCTTTTAACGCGTTTTCTTTAAAAGTTAATTTTGCTCCATCAAGTTTAAATAATTCTTGATATTGTTTTGTAAGTGAATTTTTTGGCTCTTGTAAAATTTTGATTAATGATTTCTCATCTAAATCCTCAAGAGTAGCTATCATTGGCAGTCTTCCAATGAACTCGGGAATTAAACCAAATTTTAATAGATCTTCTGGCTCAAGTGTTTTCATCCATTCACCAGTTTTCTTATCTTGTGTATTTTTAACATCTGCTCCAAAACCTATTGAGGTTCCCTTGTCTCTTTGAGAAATAATCTTATCAAGACCAGCAAAAGCTCCTCCACAAATAAATAGTATATTGGTTGTATCTACTTGTAAAAATTCTTGCTGAGGATGTTTTCTTCCTCCTTGAGGCGGAACACTTGCAACAGTTCCTTCCATAATTTTTAATAAAGCTTGTTGAACCCCTTCTCCAGATACATCTCGAGTAATTGAAGGGTTTTCTGATTTTCTGCTAATTTTATCCACTTCATCAATGTAGACAATTCCTCTTTGTGCTTTTTCAACATTATAGTCTGACGCTTGCAATAATTTTAAAATAATATTTTCAACGTCTTCACCAACATAACCAGCTTCTGTTAAAGTCGTGGCATCAGCCATTGTAAATGGAACATCTAAAATTCTTGCTAAAGTTTGAGCTAATAGCGTCTTACCACATCCAGTTGGTCCAACTAATAATATATTAGATTTTGCAAGTTCAACATTTTTACTAGTTTTGCTTTCATAATTTAATCTTTTGTAATGATTATGAACTGCAACAGATAAAACTTTTTTTGCATGAGGTTGGCCAATTACATAATCATCTAATACTGCACAAATTTCTTTAGGTGAAGGAAGACCATCTTGATGTTTTACAAAAGTATCTTTGCTTTCCTCTTTGATGATATCCATACATAATTCAACACACTCATCACAAATGAATACCGTAGGACCAGCAATTAGTTTTCTAACTTCGTGTTGGCTCTTTCCACAAAAAGAGCAGTAAAGAATATTTTTATTATTTGTTGTCATAATATTTTTAACGAATCAATTAAGTTACTTTATTATAGAAGACTCCTACTAATCAAGTTTGGATTATATCAAATCAATATATAGGGGTTTAAGATCTTTTTTCTACTACTTCGTCTATTAGACCAAACTCTTTAGCAACTTCTGCAGTCATAAAGTTGTCTCTCTCTAGAGCAGATTTAACTTCATCTACAGATTTACCTGTGTGTTTAGAATAGATTTCATTTAATCTTTTTTTTAGTGACGAAACTTCATTTGCATGTATTTCAATATCAGTTACTTGACCTTGAAAGCCTGCCGATGGCTGATGAACCATCACTCTTGAATTTGGAAGCGAAAATCTTTTTCCTTTTGTTCCAGCTGCAAGTAAAAATGAACCCATAGAAGCTGCTTGACCAATGCATAGAGTTGAAATATCTGGCTTGACATATTGCATAGTGTCATAAATCCCAAGGCCAGCAGTAACAAGTCCACCAGGACTGTTGATATATAAATAAATTTCTTTTTTAGGATCTTCTGCTTCTAAAAATAATAATTGAGCAGTAACTAATGATGCTACATTGTCATTAATTTGACCTGTTAAAAAAATTATTCTTTCTTTTAAAAGTCTAGAATAAATATCATAAGCTCTTTCACCTTTATTAGATTGTTCAACAACCATTGGAACTAAAGTGTTCATGTGCTCAGGAATATTTGTTGTCATAAGTTGATTCGTCTTAACTTATACAACTTGAGATTACTTTTTGCTAACTTTTTTTGTTGCTGGCTTTGATTTTGAAGCTTTTGTAGGTGATTTTTTTTCTTTAGAAGGTTTTGCTTTTACTTTTTTTTCTTCGCCGTGATCATGGTCGTGGTCATGATTATGGTCATGTTTGTGTGCATCTTTTAGAATTTTCTCTGCCTCGTCCTTAGAAATTTCTTTTTTATTTGGTTTAGCTTTTTCTTTAATTAAATTTAAAATCTTTTCTTCATAAACAGTTCCTCTTAAACTAGCAACAGCTGAAGGATTTTTTTGATAAAAATCCATTACCATTTTTTCTTGACCTGGCATCATTCGTAATTGTTTTTGAACCTCAGCTTGAATTTCTTGCTCTGATACTTGAATTTTATTTTGCTCACCAAACTCATTTAATATTAATCCTGTTTTAATTCTTGTTTTTGCAGTCTCAGTAAATTTAGCTTTATTTTTTTTAGCTTCAGCTTCATCCATGCCTTGTGAAAGAATTTTAACTTCTTCTTCAATTAAATTTTCAGGAATTTCATCTACTTTGATTTTCTCAATTTCTTTTAATATTTGATTTTTAGATAATTGATCTAATGAATTTTTATATTCATCGTTTATCTGTTTTGAAATTAATGTTTTAAGATCATTTAAGTCTTTAGCACCTAAATTTTTTGCAAAATTATCATCAATTTTTACCTCTTCAGGATTTTTTACATTTAAAATTTTACATTTAAATTTAGCAGCTTTATTAACTAACTCTTTTTCAGGAAAGTTTTCAGGTAAAACTGCATCTACGATTTTTTCATCATCTTTTTTGACACCGATTAATTGTTTATCAAATCCTTTTAAAAATAAATCTTTTCCAAGTGTTAATTGAGTGTTTTTACCTTCACTACCTTTGAATTCTTTACCATCTACTGTGGCTTGATAATCTAATGTAACTAGATCACCCTCTTTTGCTTTTGCATCTGGGCCTGCTTCTTTAAAACTAGGCTGATTTTTTGCTATTTCTTTAATTCTTTTATCTGTCTCACTATTATCTATTTTTACTGAATATTGATCAAATTTAATACTTTCAATTGATTTAACATCTACTTTTGGAAGTTCTGTTACTGACAAAACATATTCTAATTCTTTATCTTCACCATAAGTTTTCAAATCCAATTTTGGTTGACCTGCAGGTTTAATTTTGTTTTCTTCTAATGCTTTTGTAGAAGTTTCTTTTAAAACTTTATCTAAAACCTCACCAAACACAGCTTTACCAAATTGTCTTTTTAAAACTTCTTTTGGAACTTTTCCTGGTCTAAACCCTTTAAGATTTACTGTTCCTTTGATCTCTTCATATTTTTCATCCATATAAGAGTTCATAGTCTCTTTATCGATTAAAACTTTAAGATCTTTATTTAAACCTTTTATATTTTCTACTGTAACTTTCATAATTTTTTAATGGTAGGGCGAAAAGGACTCGAACCTTCACATCCGAAAATATTGGTTCCTAAGACCAACGCGTCTACCAATTCCGCCATCGCCCCACAAATTACGAGGTTTTATATATTATTGAAACTATTTGTCCAATGACAATTAAAGAAAAAATAACTATTTATCTGTTGTAATTTATATTAATTTTAAAAAATATGATAATTTCACCTTGTATTAGCATCTGTAAAACTGATCCAACCACAGGATACTGTTATGGCTGTGGACGAAATAATGAAGAGAAAAAGACTTGGAAACTTGAAGAAACTACTGATGATTGGAAATCAAATAATTTAGAAGCGATAAAAAAAAGACTTAGTGGCTGGCAACTAGATAGTTTTAACGAGTCTTATGAATATAAAATTAATAATGGAATGTCCCTTTTTAAAAAGAATTTAAAAAATGAGTAAATCAACAATTGTAATTATAATTTATATTATCGGGTTAGTTTTTGGGGCTTTGGTCCTAGATATCTGGAGTGCCAATACTAGTCCTAAAGCTTTATTAGGTATAGGTTGGACTGCATTATTGCTAATTGGATTATTTTTTGCTGAAAAAAATGAAAAAAAATAATTCTATAAAATTTTTTTTTACAATTCTTTTTATTTTTTTTTCTTTTAGCAATTTAAAAGCAGAAATTATTATATTAAGCTCATGTGATAATAGTAAAGATGGTTTTCTAAAAAATGAATATATTTTAGATTTAGAAAAATCATTAATGACAAGGAATTATGTTTATAATTCAAAAACTTTTAAAAAATATAGAGTTACTGACTTAACTGTTAAAAAAGAAAATACTTTATCAAGATTTATATACCAAGAAGATAACAAAATTTTAACTGATAAAGTTGGCTACCCTCAATTTTATACCCAATTATTATTTGAAATAGATAACCCGAATATTATGATAAAAACTGTTATCAATAATGAAGAAGGTATTTCCCATATGTCCAAATGTAAAAAAATCGAAAGATTTGAGAAAGAAAGTTAATTTTTCTTTTTATTTTTTTTTGAAGAATTTTTATTCTTAGTATTAAATCTACTATTCGTAATACTGCTACGATGTTTAGCGTAAGCTTGTTTTTGAGCTTGTTTCATAGCTTTTTTGGAAGACATAATAAATTATACTAGTATTCTATTTCAATTGTATCAATAACTTTAAAATCTTTGCTTGAAATTACTATCTCTCCTGAGGATGGTGCATAATTTAAACTTTCTGAAATAACCACATAATGTGTAACAAAAACTAAATTTTTATTTTCATTCCAATTACTAATAAATGTTTTAAGTTTTTTCATTTGTGGATCTTTATTTTTAGCAAATTGAGAACTAAAAAATGAATTTAAAAAACTCTTTGTTTCGAAATTATTAAAAGCTATTGATGCTGTTTCTTTACATCGACACCATTCACTTGAATAAACTTTACTGATTGGAATATTGTTTTCCTTAAAGTAAGTCCCTATTTTTTTAGCCTGGTTTCGACCAGAATTGCTTAAATTTCTTTGTGTTTTACAATCCTTAATATCAAAATTTTTTGGGTCCCCTCCACCAGGGGCATAAGCGTGTCTTATAAAGATTAGATTTCCACCTCTTTTAAGTTCATTAATTATATTTTGATTTGAATCTGCTTTAATTGGCGAATTAATAGATATAAATATTATTAATAAAAATTTTAAAAATTTCATTAATGAGCATTAAATTTAAAAGTTTAAATAAAACAATAATTAAATGTAAAAAATGTCCAAGATTAGTAAAATTCATTAAAAAAATTTCTACTGAAAAAAGAAAGCAAAATATCAAAGAAACTTATTGGGGAAAACCAGTTACTGGATTTGGTGATTATCAAGCAAAAATCTTAATATTAGGTCTTGCCCCTGCAGCTCATGGAGGGACAAGAACAGGAAGAGCTTTTACGGGTGATAAATCTGGTGAATTTTTATTTAAATGTTTGCATAAAGCTAAAATAGCTAACCAATCATTATCAGAAAATTTAAAGGACGGCCTTAAATTAAATTCCACCTATATAACAAACATACTAAAATGTGTACCACCTGGTGACAAACCACTTAAAGAAGAGTTAAATAATTGTTCTAATTATTTTAATTCTGAAATTTCAAATTTAAAAAAATTAAAAGTTATAATTACTTTGGGAAAAGTTGCTTTTGAAAATTGTCTAAAATTTTATAAAAAAAAATATAATCTAAATAAGAAAATACACTTTAAACATGGAAAATCATATACTCTACCAGACAATATCATTTTGATTCCTGCTTATCATCCAAGTCCTAGAAATGTTAATACAAAATTAATATCTTTAAAAATGATGACAAATTTATTTAAGAAAGTGAAAAAGTTATCTACAATTTAATACTATCACAAAAATAAGGTTTAAAATTATCAAATATTATCTGTGGAACCTTAACTGGTTTACCCTTCTCATTGACAAAAACTAAATGAATTTGAGACTCGGCAATTACATCATCCCCTTTAGTTATAATTTGATTCATAAAAAAGGATGTTTTAGTGACTGATTTAATAAAAGATCTAATGGTTAATTCATCTTCTAAATATGCTGATTTTTTATATTCTATATTGCATGATTTGACGATTATAAGTGCACCAAACTTATTTTTTATTTGAAGATTGCTTAAACCAATAGTTGATAAAGCCTCCGTTCTTGCTCTTTCTAAATACTTTAAATAATTAGCATAATAGACAACGCCACCAGCATCTGTGTCTTCATAATAAACTTTCACATTATGATAAAAATTTTCATGCATTTTAAAATTCTATCAAAAAAATTAATATTTTAATACAAACTAAGATATAAATAATTAATGAAAGTTTATATCATCTGGCTCATAGGGGTAATAATTTGGAATTTTGGATTTCCTAATGCAACCCCTACTGCAGATGTTATTGTTGCAGTTCTTTTATCTTTCTTGAGTATGGGTTTAAAAAAATGGTTAAAATTTAATTAATCAGCAGAAAAATAAATATTTTGATAGTAAGCTATAGCTTTTAATTTTGAATTATCAGTATCTGACATAATGGCTAAACCGTCCAATTCATCTACATCTAGATTATGAAATTTTTTAAAGTCTTCTTTCACATTTGCTTTAACAGTAATCCACTCGTTTAAATTTTCTTTTGTTGAAGCTAAAACATTATCAATTGATTTTTTTGTATATGGACTTGGAGAATTAAAGCCAACATCATTATTACTAGAAAACACATAATTTATAGCTCTATTTGATAATGGAGTTGCTCCAGTTTTTTTTATAGCAAAAACTCTAGCTGCAAAATCGTGCCCTTTTTTTGTATTTTCTTTAATGCCATCTAAGCTTTTTTCTATTTTCCAAGTAATATTTATTATAGGTGTTTTGTTTAAATCAATTACAACTTTCTTTCCAAGTCCCGATGCAGCATTATCTGCTACTGCTTTTAAATAATTTCCATTATCATTTGAACCAACTGAATACTCTGTTTTATTATCAGCACCCCTAACTTTTCTTACTTCTAAATTAGAGAGTTCTGCCTCTGTAAATTCAAATACTTTTACCTCATTTGCAGCACTTATTGATGTTAAAAAAAGAAATAGAGATAAAAAATTTATCAGTACATTCATAAGTTAAACTTTAAGTTTATTTTAAAAAAATCATTTATGGTAACAAAATAATTTTTGGTGCAACGCATGTCCCATTATGGATTTGTTTGAATGCATTACCACCATTTTTTAATTCTCTAAATTCTATCCAGTCTAATGGACCAATATCTTTATTTGCAAGTATATTTAAAGTTTGTTCAAAATCTTTATTAGTATAACAATAAGTGCCAATAACAGTCACTTCTTGAAGTGTCATTTTTCTAAAGTTAAAAGTACCTGCTGGTTGGGTAAGACCTATGTGAATTATAGACCCACCTGGTTTAACAACGTCTATTGCTTGTTGTCTTGAAACTTCTAAACCAACAGTATCAAAGACAATATCAAAATTATTGCTTTTGATTTCTTTATCATTTGGAGATACAAAATTTGCATCAAGATATTTAGAACATTCAGTAAGTCTTAGTTTATTTGGGTCAGATAAAACTATATTTTTATTGCCTTTAATTTTTGACAATATCAAACCACATAGCAAACCTATCGCTCCCCCACCTTGAATTAATGTCTTGCATTCAGATAATGGTTTTTTTAAAGATTGTTCTCCAATTAAAACCGCATGTAAAGAAACTGCTGTTGGTTCAGCAACTGGTGCTTCATTTTTATCTAATCCATTTGGAATTTCATAAATATTTTGATCAGGGGTTGAAACAAATTCAGCAAAAACTCCTTGTCTTTCTATGGGTCTATTCATTCCTAATATTATTCGATTTGGACACAAATGTTCTCTTCCACTCGTGCAATACTCACATTTTCCACAAGTAATTAATGGATTTAAAACAACATCTTTGCCTTTAAATTTTCCATTTTGAACCTGACCACTTACTTCATGACCTAAAATTAATGGTGGTACTCTTCTTTCATCATGACCGTGGTATGCATGCATATCAGATCCACAAATACCTGAGGCATGAACTTTTAAAATACTTTCACCACTTACTTCGGATGGATTAACTTCATCTCTATAAACCAATTCTTGTGTTCCAGTATATACTAAAGCTTTCATGTTATTTTTTTGCTAAAAGATAATATGTTAATGATGAAATAAATGCACCAATTATCCAAGCATAAGATTGTAAAAACATTAAATTAATATTCCAAATTGTTGACGATGAAAAGATAAAGCCAATGACTAAAGAGTATACTGCTTTTATATGCCATCCATTTGAAAAGTAATAAACACTTTCAGCGTCTGCTAAATAAATATCTTTATTACTAATGTTTTTATCTTTGATTAAATAATAATCAGCAACCATTAAACCAAATATAGGTCCAAAAAAAGAACCCAGTGTATCCACAAATGATAAAATTCCAATTTGGCTTAAAACTGTTAACCAGAAAATACCAATAAAAAAACCAATTACTGAAATAGTATAACTAGCACTTTTTAATGTTAAATTTTTTGGAGAAAAATTAATAAGCGAATACTGTGAAGGTATAAAATTAGCAACTAAGTTAGTTGAGGCTGAAGCAACAATAATAAAAAAAAGTGCAATTATTGTTATTTGTATATCGTCAAACTTACCAATTATATCGGTTGGATTGGTAAATATTCTATCTAAATCTTCAAATTTTTGATTTAAAAAAGTATCAGAACCAACAACTATAAAAACTGCAAAAAAAGAAAATATTATTAAATTTAAAATTAAACTTAAATTACCTTTTTTTAAATCATCCTCACTTTTTACATGTCGTGAAAAATCTCCAAAACTAATTATGATAATAGAAAAATATGCAAATATCGTACCCGCAACAGTTAGAATTGGAGCTACATTATCTGAATTAAGGAAATTTTTAAAATCTAAAATACTTATAAACGCATTAGCTGTCATTTTCACATCACTTAACAAAACGGTAAAGAAAAAAAGTAATATCCCAGCATAGACAATAATTGCTGAATAATTAACTAGTTTCTTATTAAATTGAGCGCCCACACTAAACATTAAAGTTTGAAAAATAATTACAATTATAAATGAAACCCAATCAATAATATTCAGACCAAGTAAGAAAATTAAAAATATTTCTTGATCTAAAAGAGTATTATCTACTGAAAAAATTATAATTCTAATTAGATATCCAATTATTTTTGATAAAAAATATGTTTGAACCCCAAACATAAAAATACCAACTATACTTCTAATCAATCCAAAGAATTCTGCTCCTTTGAACCCTAAGGAAGATCTTAATAAAACAGAAAAAGGTAGTCCATATTTTTGAGATGGTTTTCCAATTAAATTTGCGAAAAAATAAACTAATATTGAACCTAATATAGTTCCAAAAAAAACTACAAATGTGCTTAAGCTATAAATCGTATAAAGTGATGCTATTAGAGAAAATCCTATGATACTTTGAACATTTACACCCCAAAAGCAAAAAAGATCCTTCCAATTCCATGTTTTATAATTTGGGTTAACTGTTACAAGATCCCAATTAGAAAGAGAGTATTTAACTTTTGGCTGATTCACTAAAAATTATATTAAACTAATAATTTCTACTGTCCATAAAGATAGGCTGGTAACCATAATGCGATTTTTGGAAACATAATAATTAATATCAAGCCAATTACTTGAATGACCATAAATTGCATCATTCCATAATAAATATCTTTTAAATCCCATTCTGGAACCACACCTTTTAAAAAATATGCTGATAAGGCAACCGGAGGAGACAGCCAGGCCGTCTGGAGATTGACCGCCACCAAAATTGCAAACCAAGTTAAATTAAACCCTAACGCCTCAACTAAAGGTAAGATTATTGGAATGATAATCATTACGATTGGAACCCATTCTAATGGCCATCCTAATAAAAAGATTATCACCATAATTAAAGCTAGAATTAAATACTTATTCATTTCAAGACCTAATAAAAAGTCTGTAAGTAACATTGGTGTTCCTAATCTAGAAAAAACGGCTCCAAAAAAGTTTGAAGCAGCAACCAAGACCATGATTAATGCTGAAATTTCTAAAGTTTTAACTAAAGCATCTTGTAATTTTTTAAATGTTAATTTTTTATAGGCCAAAGCTAAAAGCAAAGATCCCATTGCCCCACAACCAGCAGCCTCTGTTGGAGTTGCAAACCCAAAAAGAATACTTCCTAATGCTGCAAAAACTAATGCAGCCGGTGGAACCAATCCTAAAAAGAATTCAATCCAAACAGCTTTCATACTTGTTGCTCTAAGTTCAGGTGGCAATACAGGTCCAAGACTTGGATCAATCCAACATCTAATTGTGGTGTATGCAGCGTAAAGTGTTGCAAGTAAAATTCCTGGAATAATTGCAGCTGCAAATAAATCTGTTACTGGGATTTCCATAATAGGTCCCATCACAACAAGCATAATACTTGGGGGGATTAAAATTCCTAGAGTACCGCCAGCAGTAATAGTTCCTGCAGCAAGTCTTACATTGTAACCAGATCTATTCATTGATTTAGCTGCCATGATACCTAAGATGGTAACTGAGGCTCCAACAATTCCTGTAGCAGCAGCAAATACTACTGAGACAAATAATACTGCGTAATATAATGAGCCTCTGACTTTAGCTAACATTAGTTGGAATGCTGAAAATAATCTTTCCATCAATCCAGCCTGTTCCATCATAATTCCCATAAAGACAAAGAGTGGGACAGCGGCTAACGTTTGCTCGGTCATGACCATCGAAAACTGCAAGGTCATTAAATAAAATACTAGTTTTCCAAAGCCTAAGTACCCAAATACAAATCCTAAAAAAATTAAAGTAAAGGAAATTGGAAACCCAACAAAAATCGAGAACAACATTACTCCAATTAAAATAAAACCTAAAACTGCTGGATCTATAAATTCAGCTAACATTTATTCTTCCTCTCCTGGCCAAACGCCTTTTGTTGCAGCCCAATAACTTTTAAATAACTCTGAAACACCCTGTACGATTAAAAAAACTATACCAAACCACAATGAAGCTTTAATCGGCCACATATAAGGCATCCATGCAGTATCCATTCCTCTTTCGCCTCTCATAATTGATTCTTGGACAAATCCAGTCGTCATATAAAGAAAGACGATTAAACCTGGGAAATAAAACAGTAAGTACAACCAAAAATCTATTGTACCTTGTGTTTTTGTTTTGAAATTTCTATATAAAAAATCTGCTCTAATATGAACACCCTTAGATAAAGCATATCCTGCACCAAGCATAAATAAAGCCCCATACATAAATCTACTCATGTCATAAGCCCACATTGTAGGGGCGGTAAATAGTTTTCTTGCTAAAACTTCATAGGTCATTGCTAAAATTAGTGGAACGGTAATCCAACAAACTATGTTGCCGACCCACTTGCTAAATAAATCTATGTTAGTAATTGAAGCTGCCATCCATTTAGGCATATTTTTTGGCATTGGTCCTGACCCACCTCTTCTCTCAGCTATCATTTCATCTGAAATATCAAGCTTCATAGGTTTTACGGATTTTGTTTTGGACTTAATTTTTTTTGGCATCTTAAAAATTATTTTGAATTAAAAACAAAGCGGACAATAAATTGCCCGCTCTGTTAAAGTTTTTAGATACTATTTTAATGTTGCTGCGTGAGCCATACCTAGCTTCGCATTAGACATTTGAGCTCCAGACCAGAATGGTACTGCGATATCAGCAAAGTCTTTTTGAGATTGCCATACTTTAGCAAAGAATGGGTTTTTAGCCGCATTAGTTTCTAAAGATTTTTTAGCTGCAGCCATATACGCTGGAAAATAGTCAGCTGGAGTGTCATGTAAAATAACACCATGCTTACCTGTAAGTTCAGCTAAAGCTTTTCCATTTTCGTATATTCTGTAACTCATTGATTTTGATAGAGATGCATTCGCAGCAACTTCTAAAGCTTTTTTCTCTAAAGCAGACATCTTTTTGTATTTAGAGCCTGTAATATAGAAGTCAGCATTTACTACTACTTGGTGAAGACCTTGTAGGTAGTAATGTTTTAGAACTTTTTGGAAACCGAATGTCATGTCAGGTTTTGGACAACACCATTCAGCTGCATCAATTGTTCCTGCTTCAAGAGCTGGAAGAATATCTCCACCACCCATTGCAACAGAAGCTACACCAATATCTTTATAAGTTTGTCCTGGAATTCCTGGAGGAGTTCTGAACTTGTACTTTCTAAAGTCTGCCATGCTATTAATTGGCTCTTTGAACCAACCTAAAGCTTCAGGGCCTACTGGTTGTAACATAAATCCTTTGATGTCTCTTCCCATCTCAGACCATAGTTGGTCGTAAAGTTCTTTACCACCACCGTATTGGAACCAAGATAAAAATGCGATGTTATCAATACCAACACCTGCACCTGCTACTGGCGAACCAAATAACATAGCTGCTGGGTGATCACCTGACCAATAGTGAGTCCAAGCGAAACCACAATCGATAAGACCCTTATCAACTGCATCTAAAGTTTCTTTTACACCTACTACTGCTCCTGCTGGCATAATTTCGAACTTAAGTGAACCTTCTGTTAGTTCTGTAACTGTGTCAGTGAAATCTTTTAACATTTTCACTTCATCAGCTTTAGCACTAATTACAGTTTGGCACTTAAGAGTTTGTGCAGAATTTGCTCCTGTAACTGTCATGACAGTTAAAAGAAGAGTTCCCACAACTAATGATATGATTTTTTTCATATTATATTTTCCCTCTCATTTGTTTTTTATAAAAGAGGTACCCTCTCAAATTTTAAAAATTTTAACAAGGATTAATATGAATAATTTGTATATTCATTAACATTGCTAACACTGGTATTTTTAATTTTACGCATTATAAAGATTCTAAACTAATGGAAAACTTTGATTTTATTATACTTGGTGCTGGATCAGCCGGATGCGTTTTAGCAAATAGGTTATCTGAAAACCCTAGCAATAAAGTATTGTTGTTAGAAGCAGGTGGCAAAGATAATTATCCATGGATACATATACCGGTTGGATACTTTAAAACTATGCACAACCCATCAGTTGACTGGTGTTACAAAACTGAGCCTGACGAAACTATGAATAATAGATCGATCAGATACCCAAGAGGAAAAACACTGGGTGGAAGTTCCTCTATCAATGGATTACTTTATATAAGAGGACAACATAGAGACTACGATATATGGAGACAATTAGGAAATAACGGATGGAGCTGGGAAGATGTTTTACCCTATTTTATTAAAGCAGAAAATCAAGAAAATGGAAAAAACGAATTTCATGGTGTTGAAGGTCCACTTTCAATAGCTAATCAAAGAATGAGTTTACCATTGTTAGATGAATTTAGAAATGCTGCAAAAGAATTTGATATTCCAAAAACAGATGATTTTAATAAAGGAGATAATCATGGTTCGGGTTACTACCAAGTAACTGAAAAGGATGGATTTAGATGTAGTACTTCGGTTGGCTACTTAAATCCTGTAAAAAAAAGACCTAATTTAAAAATAATAACAAACGCACATATTAAAAAAATTAATTTTGAAAACAAAGTTGCTACACAAGTTGAGTATTGGATTAACAATCAATTATTTACTGTAAGTGCGAATAGAGAAATAATTTTATCTACTGGTTCAATAGGATCTCCTCAACTTCTACAAGTCTCAGGAATTGGAAATTCAGATAAGCTTAAAAAATTAGGTATTGATGTAGTTCATGAATTAAATGGTGTTGGTGAAAATTTACAAGATCATTTAATGTTCAGACCAATTTATAAAATTCAAAAACTTAAATCGCTTAATAAAAAGATTAACAGCCTTTTTGGTAATTTATTAATTGGTTTAGAGTATGTTTTTAATAGAAGTGGGCCAATGACTATAGGAGCAAGTCAGTTAGGAATGTTTGCTAAAAGTGACCCCTCTCTTGAATTACCAGATTTACAATGGCACGTTCAACCTATGAGTATGGATACTTTGGGTGCAACTAAAAATCATGATTTTCATGGTTTCACTCCAACTGTATCTCAGATTAGACCAACTAGCAGAGGACATGTTTCTATAGTTGATAAAGACTCTAGAACATATGCAAAAATAAAGATGAACTATTTATCAACCGACGAAGATAGAAAAGTTGCTGCTGCTGGACTTAAATTAACAAGAAAAATTGTTATGGAATCTGAAACATTTAAAAAATATAGTCCTGAAGAATATCGACCTGGACTTCAATTAACTGAGGATGAAGAAATTTTAAAAGCTGCAGCAGATTATGCTCAAACTATATTTCACCCTGTCGGAACATGTAAAATGGGTCAAGATGATATGGCTGTAGTTGATGAAAAATTAAAAGTTAAAGGTATCAAAAACCTTAGAGTAATAGATGCATCTATCATGCCAAATATAACCTCTGGTAACACTAATGCACCAACAATAATGATTGCTGAAAAAGGTGCAGATATGATACTAGAGCATTAATGTTTGCAGAATTAATTACGCCAGAACAATTAACAATTTTAGGTCAGATCATTTTTATCGATTTAGTGCTTGCAGGAGACAATGCAATTATAATCGGAATGGTTGCATCTAAATTTCCAATAGAACAAAGAAAAAAAGTAATTTTTTGGGGCATAGGTGGTGCAGTAATTTTAAGAATTATCCTAACCATGTTAACTGCTTACCTGCTACAAATTACAGGTCTAAGATTAATTGGTGGGTTACTACTTCTTTATATAATCTACAAACTCTATACCGATGTCATCAAAGGTAATTCTGATGAGGAAGATATAAATGTAGACAATTCTAGTTTCATGAAAGCTATATGGACAGTTCTACTTGCTGATTTTACAATGAGTTTAGATAATGTTTTAGGTGTGGCCGGTGCTGCAGGAGATCATTATGTTCTACTAATTTTTGGATTAGCTTTATCAATTGTATTAATGGCTACAGCAGCAAATTTAATATCAAGATGGATTAAAGAGTATAAATGGATAGCTTGGGCTGGATTAATTGCAATTTTAGTAGTTGCTGTAGAGTTGATTTATACAGATATTAAAATATTGTTTCTTTAATGTATTTACAAAAAATTAATTTAAAAAATAAATATGCTCTTGTTACAGGTGCTGGCAAAGGCTTGGGTAGAGCTTGCTCTATTGCTTTAGCTGAAGCTGGGGCGACTATCATTGCTCTAAGTAGAACTTCAACTGATTTAGATAAATTAGAAAAAGAGATAAAAAAAATAAAAGGTAAAATTATTAAAGTTCATTGTGATGTAATGAATTACGATGATTTAAAACAAAAAATAGAAAAAATAAAAATTATTGATGTGCTTGTGAATAACGCAGGTACTAATATTCCAGAACCTTTTGAAAAAATCAAACAACAAAGTATGAACTACTTGGTAGATTTAAATCTTAAAGCTGCATTTAATGTTGCTCAGCTTGTAGTAAAGAAAATGCTTAAAAATAAAAAAAGACCTGGATCAATAATCAATATATCTTCACAACTAGGCCATGTTGGTATGAGTGGTAGAAATGTCTATAATATGACTAAATTTGGTATTGAAGGACTAACTAAAGGCATGGGTGTAGAGTTAGCAAAGAAAAATATTAGAGTTAATTCAGTTGCACCAACATTTGTTGCAACACCAATGGTTAAAAACTTTTTTAAGAATAAAAAGTTTAAAAAATTAGCTTTAGGAAATATACCAATGGGGAAACTCGCATCAGAAAGTGATATCGCTACATCAGTTTGTTTCTTAGCTTCATCAGCTTCATCAATGATTACTGGAACATCAATAATAATAGATGGTGGATGGACAGCTCAATAATTTATAGATTTCTTTTTGTATTTTTAATTTTTACATCAACACCACTACAAGCTATTGAGTTTCAAGGAAAATTTATTCAAGGTCACTTCATTCTTGGTAAAACAAATCCAAAGGCAAAAATTATTGTAGGAAAAAAAGAAGTAAAAATATCTAAAGATGGTTTTTTTGTTTTTGGAATTGATAGAGATAGAAAGTTTGATCTAACTTTTACTAAAATATTAAATGAAAAAAAAACAATAATCACAAAAACAGTTTTAAAAAGAAAATATAATATTCAAAGAATTGATGGTCTTGAAGAAAGTAAGGTTACCCCTCCTGAGTCTGTTTATAAAAGAATTAAAAAAGAAAATAATGCAATTGGTGAAGCAAGAGCCATAAATTCTGATTTAAATTTCTTTAAGGATAAATTTATAATGCCAGTTGAGGGAATTATTAGTGGTGTCTATGGCAGTCAAAGAATTTTGAATGGTAAACCAAAGTGGCCTCACTACGGTATAGATATAGCAGCAAAACAAGGGACTATGATAAAATCCTCTGGAGCTGGAGTTGTTACAATGGCAGAAGATGATTTGTATTATACAGGTGGAACGATCATCATGGATCATGGTCATGGTATTTCTACAATATATTCTCACCTTGAAAATATTTTAGTTTCAGTTGGAGACAAAATTAATCAGGGAGATGTTATAGGAACTGTCGGTTCTACCGGAAGGTCTACTGGACCTCATTTAGATTTTAGAGTTAATTGGTTTCAAACAAGGCTTGATCCAATGTCGGTATTGAAATAAAAAAGTTGCATGAATAAAATTTTAAAAAATAAAATAGCAGACAAACTTGTTAATGCATTTTTAAAAAACAAGATAGTCTCGCCACTACCTCAAAAAATTACAAAAAAACTTACTAACGCTGATGAATTTAGAAAATTATGTGAAAGTAAAATTAAAGAACCTATTATTGGATTTAAAGCAGGTGGCACAGGAATTCCTGTAATGAAAAAATTAAAAGAAAAAGAACCTTTTTATGCATCTATTTACAAAAGAAATTTTCTAAAAAGTGGAAAAAAAGTTAAAATTAACAAATCTACTTTAGGTATAGAGTTAGAAGTTTGTTATTTGATTAAGAAAAATTTCTTTCTATCAAAAGGAGCAATAACTATGAAAAATATATCTAAATATATTTCTCATATGGCGCCATGTATTGAAGTTGTGGGTTATAGACAAAAGAAAAAAGGTGTTACGTCTTTTGGTGATTTATCCAGTGATTTTGGTGCAAATGTAAAATTTTTAATCGGACAAAAGAAAAAGTATAAAAAGATTAATATTGGTAACCTTAAAACAGTTATTTCAAATAAAAAAATAAACCAGACAGTCTCAGGTAATACTGGAGCTGTTTATATAAGCCCTCTAAATTCACTTCGTTTTGTATTAAACAAACTTAAAAAAGATAAAGTAAACCTTAATAAAGATTTTTATGTATTTACTGGTTCAACAGTTGGTGTTGTTCCAATTCTTGGTAAAGGATTGTATGCGGGTAAAATTGATAAGCTAGGTTCAGCAAAAGCTATCATCCATTAATGGGATTGCATTTTACAGCAGAAGAATTTTCTAAAAGAAAACAAGACGTTCTAAAATCAATGAAAGAGCAAAATTTAGATGCTCTTTTAATGTTTAGGCAAGAGTCTATGTATTGGCTAACAGGATACGATACTTTTGGATATGTTTTTTTTCAAACTCTTGTCTTGGATCAAAAAGGTAATGTTATTCTTTTAACTCGTGCACCTGACTTAAGACAAGCGCAAAACACATCTAATATTGAAGATATTAGAATTTGGGTTGATAAAGATGGAATAAATCCAACTGATGATCTTAAACAAATATTAAATGAACTTGACTTAAAAGATAAAAATATTGGTATTGAATACGAAGCATACGGTATGACTGGACGTAACGCTTTAAGATTGAATAAATCTTTAGAGAATTATTGCAGTGTTGAAGATCAATCAGAACTAATAACAAAATTAAGAGTAATTAAATCAAATGAAGAATTGGTTTATGTTAAAAAAGCTGCAGAACTAGGAGATAGAGCTCTTGATGAGGCTTGGAAATACACAAAAGCAGGAGCAAGTGAGGCAAAAATTTTAGCAGAAATGCAAAGAGCAGTTCTTGAAGGTGGTGGTGATTATCCTGCAAATGAATATATCATTGGATCAGGTGATAACGCTTTGCTCTGTAGATATCAGTCAGAAAAAAGAAATTTGTCTGATACAGATCAATTAAGTTTAGAATGGGCTGGAACTTATAAACATTATCATTCTGCAATGTTTAGAACTATCCCTATTGGAAAAGCAGATCCTAAACATATAAAAATGCATGAAGCTTGTGTTGAGGCATTAACAAATTGTGTAAAAACTTTAGTTCCAGGTAAAACAGCAGGAGATGTATTTGATGCACACGCTAAAACTTTTGATGATTTAGGTTTTAATAAAGCAAGAATGAATGCTTGCGGATATTCTTTAGGTTCAACCTTCTCACCTAATTGGATGGACTGGCCAATGCTATACACTGGTAATCCTTACAAGATTGTTCCTGGTAATGTCTTCTTCATGCATATGATCTTAATGGATTCAGATAACAATTTAGCTATGAATCTAGGAGAAACATATCTAGTGACCGAAAATGGTAATGAAAGATTAGGTAAACAAAAGTTGGATCTGGTGGTCCTTTAGTCTCTAGGTTCTGTTTTAGTAACAGTTACCTCATAAAATCCTGTGACCTAGAACTACGATGATTAAAAGTTTTTTCATTAATTAGATTTATCCGTAATTAATTAATAAAACTATTGTTGCAATAGCTATTAATACAGCACTCATAACAATATAATTCAACCTAATATTAAATTTTTTGAATACTATCTCAGTAATTTTTTCCCAAAACACTACAATCAAAAGAACGATTATAGCTGGTATAATAAATTTGATCATTACAAAATTTTTTTCATTTAATCTTTATATTCTACTTTAAACATTGCTTCATTTCTTCTCATGAGTGGAAGAGTAAAGGGACTGTTATAAGTTGCTTTAATTGCTTGGCTCTTTATTGAAATATTATCCCTGAATAATTCATCCTCTAAAATATTTTTATGTTTAATAAAATTATTCTCCGATGCTCTACCAGAATAACTAATCACAGCATAATAACCACCTTCTATATTGATTACCTCAACATCAGAACCTGTAGGGTTTGGTATATTGTTTTTATCAAATTTAGAAGGTAGATAAAACTGCATGGTCGTATTTCCAGATTTTTCCATCACCGTAACTGGTACTGTCATTTTTATTTTCTGATTTTTTTCATTATTACCTGAGATATAATTAAATAATTTTCTAAAACCATTATTTCCACTTGTGCTTGCAACTTGTACAGCTAAACGATCAGAATATTTTCTAATCTCGTAGGTATCATTTGATTTCACAATATCATATTTAGCTTCTTCATTGGCCATTACATGAGAATATGTAAAAAAATAAATACTGTAAAATATAATCTTAAAAATTTTACTCATAACTTATAATTCAAGATCAACTTTACTTGAATTTTAATATTTTTAAATTCTTTTATGATCAATTATTACTGTAATTAAGAAATGTATTGTTGTATATAAAATCTATGCCCTCATTTGATGTAATAAGTAAAATTAATTATCCAGAATTTGATAATGCTCTTGCTAATTGTTTAAGAGAAATTACTAACCGATATGATTTCAAAGGGCTTAATATTTCAATTGAAAGAAAAGATAAAACGATCACCACATTAGCCCCAGATGAATTAAAGTTAAAACAAGTAAATGAATTACTACAAGTTCATCTTATAAGAAGGAAAGTAGATCCAAGAGTGATAGTTGTTAAAAATTCAGAAAGTGCTGCAGGCACAACTATTAGACAAGTCAGTGAATTAAAAGAAGGTATTAGCCAAGAAAATGCTAAAAAAATTATTGCTGATGTTAAAAAACTAAAACTTAAAATCCAAATTAAAATTCAAGGGGAAGAATTAAGAGCAGAAGGAAAAAAAAGAGACGATCTTCAAGAAGCAATATCTGCAATAGAAGCTATTGATATTGGTCTTCCAATTGAATTTGTAAACTTTAGAGATTAGTTTAATCAACCTAAATTTTTTAAAATTGAAACATGATAATCTATATGTTCTTCAATAAATGAATTAATAAAGTAGTAACCATGATCATAACCTGAATGTTTTGCTACAAGTAATTTTTGACCAGTTTCTTCACACACTTTTATAAAATCATCTATGTAAAGATCTTTTAAAAAATCATCATTTAAGCCAACATCTATTTTAATACTTTCAAATTTTTTTTTAGAATTTCTAATTAAAGTTATTGGGTCATATAAATTTAATTCATCTAAATTATTATCTAAATAATTAGAAAACATATCTTTTGAAAATGTACTTTTGTGAAGAGAGCATATTGGTGAGAAAGCTGAGACTGATTTATATAAATCATTTTTAAGTGCGCACTGAATAGCTCCTCCCCCACCCAT
>ENA-OWPI01001738-OWPI01001738.1-marine-metagenome-genome-assembly--contig:-NODE-1738-length-22959-cov-10.521283_pt1 | contig 22959 bp, 20 predicted proteins | sample MGYA00238138_ERZ651775 | MGnify/ENA primary metagenome ERZ651775 (study PRJEB26906, sample SAMN06265043) | marine metagenome | isolation source: Helgoland LTER site | place: Germany:Helgoland, sampling...
TGCCGCCGGTCGCGGGTATTTTTGGCGGCGTCTATATTGGTTTGTTTGAGATGTCGCTTGCGTTTGTTTGTTGGTCGCTGGCTTTGAAAGCAACCGACAATGCCGCAACGATCAGCAATCTCATTTTCCTGTCCCCCTTTTTATCCCTGCAGTTTATTCACTTCGTTCTGGGAGAGATTATTCATTGGACGACCTATGCGGGTCTGATGACCATCATAGCCGGCATTGCATTGCAGCAGGTTTTGCACCGGCGCGCCGTTGTTGCAACGGTCGCTGCAACGCGTTGAGTTTGTCGCTGGCCCCAAATTAACCTTAGCGCACGGGTCGCGCATTGCCTGCGCATCGCGCGCGACGTGAGGCCAGCCGCTGTGAGTCCCGGGGGCTGGTCAGAATCAAGTCAAAGGCTAGGGCAGTTTACGCACCTGTATGGCTTCGATGCCTTGCCCGGACAGCATGTCCGAAATCACGACCACCTTGTCGCCACTGTCTAAGCCGGCCTTGCCTTTTAATAACTTAAAGGCCGATGTGAGGGTTTTCTCAGGGTCTTGGCTGAAGGCAATACGGTAGGGTGAAACGTTCCGGTTCAAAACCAGTCGCCGTCGTGTCTGAGAATCGTTGGTAAAGGCGTAGATACGGCTTTTCTGTGGATGGCAGTTGGTCACAAAGTCTGCCATGTAGCCTCGGCGGGTGATGACAACGGTGCCTTTTGCACCGATGCTCTCGGCCAGCTGTACGGCGTAGTGGGCTATCTGCTGCTTGTCGGAGTCCGGCGTTAGCTTTTGAACGAAGCTCAGGCCTGGGACCCGTTCTGAAGCACGTGCGATCTCGACCAATTGTTCAACGCACCGAATTGGATATTTTCCGATGGTGGTCTCACCGGACAGCATGACCGCATCCACTTCCTCATAGATGGCGTTGGCCACATCCGTGACTTCGGCTCGGGTCGGGATCGGGTTTTCAATCATCGACTCCAAAAGGTGCGTGGCGACGATAACCCGTTTGCCTTCCTCGGCGCAGCGCCGCACGATCTTTCGTTGCACGTTGGGCAGTTCGGCCAGATTGATTTCAACGCCGAGGTCCCCGCGCGCCACCATGATGCCGTCAACCTCTTGTAAAATCTCATCCAAGTTCGCAACGCCAGATTGGTCTTCGATCTTGCCAATGATTTTAATCTTGCCGGCCTTCTTGCCGAGGAGTGCTTTGAGTTCGCGCACGTCTTCGGCTTCACGAACAAATGACAAGGCAATAAAGTCGACTTCCTGCTCGATGCCAAAGGCAATATCAGACCGATCCTTGTTGGTAATCGCGGGGAGGTTGACCCGGATGCCCGGCAGGTTGACATGGCGTTTGCTTTTTAAAATACCGCCATCGATGATTTTACAGCCCAAGGTGCCATTGTCGTTCTTGGTGAGGACCTCCAGGTTAATGATGCCGTTGTCGACGGTGATGCGATCACCAATTTTAAGGGCGCTGACCAAATCGTCGTAATGGATGCGAATGCTTGATGCCTCAACATCACCGCCATCGCGGACACTGATGGTGATCTCATCCCCAGTCGTCAGAGCGAGCTCGCCCGTTATATCACCGGTGCGAATCTCTGGCCCTTGGGTGTCTAACAAAATGGCGACGGGATCCGGCAGCTTACGGTTGAGGGTTTTAATCGCGCGAATAATGCGGGCCGCGCCTTCATGCTTGGCGTGGGACATGTTTAGGCGAACCACGTTCATCCCAGCCAGCGCCAGTTTTTCAAGCTGATCGAAGGATTCGGTTTTTGGGCCGATGGTGCAGATGATCTTGGTTTTTCGCATGACGGGGCCTTGCCTGAAAAGCGGCGAATCTTACAGGATTTACGGCGCGCCTTGTAGTTCGGCCGCCTCAAATAGGGCAAGTTGTTGGCTTTGCTCGGGCTCTGGGTCATAAAAATGAACCCCAAGGCCAATCAAACGCACGCCTTTGCCAAAGCCGCGGTCCCAAGCGCTTTCAAGTAGCGTTTGCGTCAGCGCAGGGTCGAGGCTGTCGCTTTGGCGCTCCACGGTGGTTTGCGTGAAATCGCTGAATTTCAGCTTAACTTGCTGATTTTTGATCCGCCGGCTCGCATAGGGCGTTAAGCGTTTTTCGAGTTCCGCGGTCAGACGCTCAATGATCGGCGCGGCCTCGGCCTGCTCGGTTAAGTCTTCTGAAAAGGTGCGTTCAACACTGACGGATTTTCGGATCCACTCGGTGGTCAAACGCCTCGGGTCATGCCCCCAAGCGCGCTGAAAGAGGTGATTTGCAAAGCTGCCGAAGTGCTGTGACAGCGCCGCTTCGCCAAAATCCCGGATGTCTTGGCAGGTAATGAGGCCAAGCTTGCCCAGCTTTGCTTGGGTTACTTTACCAACGCCTGGGATTTTTTTAAGCGGTAATGCGCGCACAAAGTCATCCACGGTCGAAGGCGTGAGCACAAATTGGCCATTGGGCTTGTTTTCATCGCTGCAGATTTTGGCGAGAAACTTGATCGGTGCGATACCGGCTGAGGCCGTGAGGCCGGTTTCATCAAAGATCACTTGCCGAATCTCGGCGGCAATTCGGGTTGCGCTGCCTTGGCAATGCTCGGAATCGGTGACGTCCAAATAGGCCTCATCCAGGCTAATGGGTTCGATCAGGTCGGTGTAACGATGAAAGATCGCGCGGATCTCGCGGGAGATGGCTTGGTAATAGGCCATGCGAGGGGGGAGGACGATTAGGTCAGGGCATAAACGGCGGGCATAAGCGGTTGCCATAGCGGAATGAATGCCAAAGGTTCGGGCAGGGTAGTTGCAGGTTGCGACCACCCCGCGTTGATCGGGACGGCCGCCAATGGCAAGGGGCAGATTGGTGAGCGTGGGGTCGTCACGCATTTCAACCGCCGCATAAAAACAATCCATGTCGACATGGATGAATTTACGAGTGGTCTCCTCGCTCGAGGCTTGCGATGTGTCGGCGTCCATTGACAGCTTATGGATTGGTGCTTTGGCACGAGTCTAACGAGGATTTTGAGAATTGCGAATAGGCGCGCGGGGAAAGGTTGGCGTCTGTCTGTCGTGTAACGATTGGTTTTTTTAAGGGTTTCCTGCATTCGGGCAGGACCGCCGCACTGCAGCGCCTTGCTTGATCAAACTGACGGGATTCGCTCAACAACCTGCGATCGAACTGTTATCATTTTTATCGTGTTGTTACCCAGTGTGTCGCGTGCCCATGATGAAAATAGAAGAAGCCCGAGAACGATTCATTCCCGCCGTTGAGGAGATCCTCGATCAGTGCCGGTTGGTTGATGAATTCGTTGATAAAGAGAAATTTCGGATGATGATCGCAACCATTTGGGGGAATGCGGTGCTTGAGCCGGATCGGTCAGGGATCACCGAAGACGACCTGCCGGTTTTACATGATTTCTTGAATGAGGAGCTCAATCGGGTGGTCGGCGCAGATGAGAACCTGATGTCGACCTTTGAGTTTTTGGTCAGTAAAAAAGGCGCGGACAGCATGAGCCGATTACAGACCAGCCAAAATCATCGTGAATTCTTGTTTTATTTTGCGCGGTTGATCCTGCAGCGTGAGGTCGAGCCCAAAGCTTAGAATGGTATTTTTGCCAATTTTGCTGCCCAGCCTCTAAATGCGTCCACGGCGGTCCTTGAACCTTGGGCCATGACAGATCTGGAAAACAAGTAAGGAATCAAGCTGATCGCGATGCCTGCTGATCCCGACGATTCAAATAATGCTGCACCACGAGGGTGCCAATCAAATCACCCTGGACATTCACCGTTGTGCGAAAGGTGTCTAAAGGCCGTTCGATGATGAGTAGGATCGCGATGGCTTCGAGGGGGATGCCGACGGCGAGTAAAACGATTTGCATCCCGGACATGGAGGCGGTTGGCATGCCCGGCGCGCCGATCGATGAAATCATGGCCATTAAGAATACCGTGATCACCATCAAGGTGCTGAGCTCGATCCCATAAAGATAGGCCAAGAAAATCGCAGCGACCGCTTCGAATAACGCCGTGCCATCCATGTTCATGGTGGCGCCCAAGGGAAGCACGAAGCTGCTGACACTTTGAGAAACGCCCAGTTTTTCCTGAGCGGTTTTCATAGAGACCGGCAAGGTCGCGGCGCTCGATGAGGTCGAGAAGGCGACGAGCAAGGGTTGTGCGATGGACCGCACGAGGCGCACCGGGTGTTGGCCCGTTGTCATCCAGGCCACCAGCGGCAAGATTACGAAACCGTGGAATAACGTTAAGCCCGTTACCAGCACCGAGAACTGTAAGAGTTGGGTGAGGAAGTCCTGGCTAAATTCATCACTGATGCTCAGGCGCAGCGAAAAGTCGAAAATAATGGCGAAGATGCCGATGGGCAGCAGCCGGATAATCCAGCTTAAAACGGTCATGATGATTTGGTTTAGATCGCGGACGATGCTGAAGACCGGGCTCTCGGGTTTTAAGGTGATGACCATCGCAAGGCCCAGTAAGATCGCGCTGGTGACAATGCCAATAATGTTGAGGTTGACCAGCGCGTGGAAGGGGTTTGCAAAGGCCATGACGAGGATCTGCTTTAAAATGGCAATCAGGGAGTCGCTGCCAGGGTCGATCATGCGGGATTCTGAAAACACGAGACTGCTCTCAAGGGCTGGCGGGTAGGCTTCCCAAGGGTGGATCCAAAAAACGGCGATGAGTCCAAGCACAATGGCAAGGCCGGTCGTGCCCATGTAGTACAGAACGGTGACGCCACCGAGGCGGCGCAGACGAACCACATTGCCGATGTTGCTGATGCCGCTAATAAGCGAGAAAAAAATCATCGGCGCGATGAGCATTTTCAAAGCGGCGAGAAAGGCAACCTTGATCATTAAGATGGTGTCGTAAAAGGGCGTGGGCGATGTAAGCCAACTGCTGTCGCCGAAAAGCCGGGCGCCGATGGCCGCCACCACGGCCGCAATGAGGATTTGCACGGTTAAATTTTTAAGCATGAGGGCACCTTCTTGAACGGCGAAAGTGTAGCATCTGTTCCCGCCTGCAGCATCCAGCAGAAGGCATTCCCATCAATCTCGATTAACGATAGTCTGTGTTCTTTGCAGATGATTCGAGCGCTATGATGTTTTTGCTAACCAGTTTTATTGCGGCGCTCGCGTTGTGGTCTTTAGTGCGTATTGTGATGCAGCGCGCTGCAATCGCACTGAGCCCGATTCAGGCGCCCGGTCCCGACAGTCTTTATTTTGAAATGCGCACTGGTTTGATCCTTGCCGCGGGGGCTCATATCTCGCAGCTGTTAGGTTACCGGCGCGCCGCCGATTGTTTGGCGCAGTTCGATGGCGCTGCGCATTTTAAGAATGCCAGTTTGGTGCAACTGATCAGCGGCGCGGTCAAACCCGAGGCACTCGTGCTGCAGACAGCGCAGGGTGATGCATTACCCGGTGCTTTAAGAATTCGGGTGATCGAGGGTGTCGAGGCGGTTGAGGTGCAAGCAGCGACGAAAGTCGAGCGCCGCGCGCGGGTGCTGACGCCATCAGATGCTTCCCGGCCAGCATTGCCGATCCCGATCCCATTGGCGCCAGGACCGCTCTTTTCTGTGCTCGCGGCCTCCCACGCCGGGGATGCAATTGAAACCTATCATGCGCTGTTTGACAGAAAGAGCTTGCGCCTGCAACCCAGTCCAGACCTCAATCGTCGTATGGGGTTTCTGGTAAACAACCGCTGGTTATCCTCGGCCCTCTGGCAAAAGTGCCTGGATCCCGATGATTATGAGCGTGTTCTGCAGTGTCTTACGGGGCAAGTCGTCGATGACGTAACCTGCCGCGTTGCGACCCTGGCAGGGGAGTTGTTGTTCTTGCGTTTGACGGTGATCGCATTACCCGATGCCTTGGGTAGCCTTACAGCCGGAGCCAATGCGGGCTGTGGCGCGGGTCTTTTGAAGATTCAGTTGGATCAGCAGACCGGTCAGGCTGAGGGGAGTCTGACGGCTCAAAGGCGTCAGGGCGGCCCAGTTGGTGCCCCGGCGTCACGGGTTGATAAGGCGCGTTCAGGACGAGCGGTGACAGATGCGGCATCACCCGATGGGGTTGCCTTAACCGATGATGAATTAAATGGCGTGGTGCAGGCTCGGCCACTTCCCGCATCAGAATCGCTTGCGCTTGACCGGGATGCTGAAAATAAAGATCAGGGTTCAGCAGGACGCGTTCTACTGATTGAAGATGACCCGGTGGTGCGCCAAGCGCTGCTGCCAGTCTTGTCAGAGGCGGGTTTAAGCGTCACAACGGCGGCGTCTCTAAGCCGTGCGATCAATCTCTGGCAGAAGGGCGCCTTTGATTTGGTGATCACCGATCGTAATTTAGGCCGTGACAGTATCCTACCTTTGCTGGACGAGATGGCCCATGAGGGTTCAACCGTGCCGGTTCTGTTAATGACCGCCGACCCCTTCGATCATGCCGCGGTTCATACAACACTGGCCAAACCCTTTGATCTGGCGGCGTTTCAAGGTTTTTTAGAAGCGGGTCTCGACGCCATGCACGCAGCACACAAACAAAGGTTAGGGGTTGCGCCATGACCCAAAGGATGTCGTTTTTGATTCAAGCCATGCCGATGCCGTGCTTTGTCTTGGATTCAGAGGATAAACTCGCGTGTTTTAATCAAGCAGCACGCGCCGAGTTTGAAGATCCTGAAGAGGTTTTTAATCATTGCTTGACCGCATGCCCCGCGTTTCAAGACGAGGTGGGGAGCTTTGAGTCAGAGTTCGAAGGCGCGCCCATTACGCTGACGTACGTCAAGGATGAAGCCCGGTATCTTGTGTTTATGGCGCATCATCAGGAATTAAACTTGCTCCAAGTCGAGCTGCAGTCTCTGAAAAAACCACAGCGACAATTGATCCAGACGCTTCAAAACATGGTGTCCACGGCTAAGGGCTACTCAGAGCTGATTGCGGTGATGCTGGAAGAGAATCAGTTGGTCGCGGGAGAGCGGTTGGCCGCCATTCGGCGCTACGAGCAGTATGTGAATGATCACCTGATGGATATGGAAGGTCTGCTGGGGCAGGCGTCCAGCAGCAAACTGCTCATGGGCGCGCAGTTGGCTGATGAGGCGCCCTTGATCGCGCTCGTGAGTTTATCGAACCCGGTTAGGAGTGAGCTGGTCGCGGAATTGTTTCGCGCCCAGGGTATGACGGCTCGCATTGCTGAGGGCCCACGCTTAGCCGCCGCCGCGCTTCAGGAAAACGCCAAGGGCATCCGATTGCTGGTGACCGATGATGCCGTTGACGGCTTGCCGCAATGGCGCGAGGCTAACCCGGATGCCTCGATCATTGTTTGTGGTGATTTTTCAGAGCGGGCCGCCCTTGCAGGTGATTTCGCGGATCGGTGTCGAACCCTCCCGGATCAGCCGATGGATATCAATCAAATGCTGCGGGCGGCGATAGACCTGCTCAATGATTGACTTGATCTAACCCGGCCGCTGCAGAAAGCACAGCGCCGATGGAATGGGGTATGACCAGATCAGCAATGGGGTCTAGGTCGGTGGCTTGATGATTGATGATAATGAGGTCTGCGCCCTGTTGCTTGGCCAGAACCGGAAAGCCGGCAGCCGGGTACACCGTAAGGGAAGACCCGATCGCAATGAATAGGTCGCAGTCGGTGCTGGCATCGTGCGCTGCCTGCATTTCGGTTTCGGGCATGGCTTGTCCAAAGGAAATTGTGGCGGTTTTAATGATGCCGCCGCATTGCTGGCAGTCGGGGACGGTCTCGAGGGGTAGAAATAACGCTCTAATTGCCTCTAGCTCGTACCGGTCGCCGCAGGACAAGCACGTTGCGTATTGTGCGTTGCCATGCAGTTCGATGATTTGATGGTCTGGTACGCCCGATTTCTGATGTAGGCCGTCCACGTTCTGCGTAATGATACGGGTAATCTTGCCGGCGCCTACCCAGTGCGCAATCGCTGCGTGTCCCAGATTGGGCTCCGCCGTCCCAAAGCGGTCACTGCCAGAAAAACGGCGCCGCCAGGATTCGCGGCGCCAGTCTTCAGACGAAACAAAATCACTAAAGTCGATGGGTGTTTGGGTCTTCCAAATACCATTGGGGCCGCGAAAGTCTGGAATGCCCGACTCTGTGGATAAGCCGGCGCCGGTAAAAACCACCACATTCTGGGCGCGCGTGATTGCGGCGGTTAATGCGGTTATTAAGTCGCTTTCGGTTTGTTGGTTCATGGCGGGTCTCCTGTTATGCCAGTTTAGAAGGTATTGAAATGCAGCGCCAAGCCGTATTGCGATCGTTATACCGTTTAGATAGATCGTAATTTAAAGCCCCTGACGACGGGTATTGCTAGCGCCGAAGATGGCGGCGGACAGGGCTTGTTAAAAGCGGGTTTGCTCTGTGCAAGGTCGAGCAGGAAGCCCAAGGCTAAGGGGTTCAACCCGGGATGATTAGGGCTCATCGGCCGAATCCGTTATTGCTTCGGAGGCGACGACCGCCAACGGTCGCGGCTTCGGCATAAATCATCCAGACGGGGAATGATCTTCAGTACTGCGGGGATGACCGGATGAAGGGATGAAGGGATGAAGGGATGAAGGGATGAAGGGGTGAGGCGCATGGTCAGCTTAGCGCTGCGGGGACTTTTCTTTTGTTCGTCTTCGTCTATCAACGGGGATCTCCGCGATCCGGATACGGCCTAATGAGAAGCCGTCGATCTAGCCCGTCCAGGGGCAATCGAGCGCTTTCTGGAAAGTACATCGATAGGTCACGGGCCGGATAAGCGTGTCAGGACGCCGTCAGGCGCTGCTTAAATGTTTGAAGATCTGCTAGATTGACGAAACTGCAAAGGAGGATGCCATGAGTGTGTTAGCCCGTTGGTACGATCGAGCTGTATTGCCGAAACTACTCAATACCTTAATGAAATCGCCTGAGATGACTCGGATACGCGCGCAGCGGGTGCCGCAGGTATCTGGCCGGGTGCTGGAAATTGGCGTGGGCTCGGGGTTGAACCTACCTTTTTATCAACCGGGTACGAAGGTCTTTGCGGTTGATCCGTCCGAGGAACTGCAAGTGTATGCGCGCGAGGTGGCGGAAGCGCATGGCACCGAGGTTGAATTCGCAGCTGTATCGGGCGACGCCATACCCGCTGATAATCAAAGCTTCGATGCGGCAGTCATTACTTGGACGCTGTGCACGATTCCGGATCCAGCCGCCGCATTGCTCGAAATTAGGCGCGTCCTAAAGCCGGGCGCGCGCTTGGTGTTTGCCGAGCATGGGGTCTCGCCTGATCATGGTGTGGCGCGATGGCAAAACCGGATTAATCCGATCTGGAAACCCTTAGCGGGCGGTTGTAATTTAAATCGCGCGCCGGACGTGCTGTTGGCGGAAGCAGGGTTTGCCTTCGATGACATCGAGCGGGGTTACATTGCAGGACCCAAGTTTGCGACCTACACGTATCAGGGGCTGGCGCGGCTGATGTAAACCGCTGCCGAGCGGGCGTGCCAAAGACGGGCGTTAGAAAATCAGAGGGATTTAAACAAACCTTGGATGGGGCGTTTGCGCGGATCGGGTTTTTATGGCGTTACTTAATCTACTGAGCTTTTTGCTCTGAGCCGGTCAAAGGCGGTGTTGTCATCAGCCTGCAGGGCGCGTTCAACGCGCTGCGTGCAATCTGAAGGTGAGAGCGCACCGGTGTCAACTTCCACATCGTAGAGGCCATGGGCGTGACAGCTTTTAAAATGCCCGTAGGCGGTGCCTGGGAATCGCCCGGGACGTTGCTGTTCCCGAACATCGATGCTCGCCAGATCGCAGCGTACGCCCACGAACAATACATTCACGCCCTTGAACACCGTCAGATAGTCCTGCAAGAACTCGGGCTCGAGTAAGACATCATCAATAATAATGTTGACCTTGGCATCCACCACAGCGCGCATAGCCCGGCGCATACCGCGCAATAAGGTCTTACCCGCATCGCCAAAGACCACTTTGGTAAAGGGTGTTGGCCCATCGGTGACCGGCACCACATTCAGGCCTTGCGCGCCAAGTGTATCGCCTGGGGCATTCAGGCCGCGGTACTTATCGGGCAGGCCGTCTCGAAAATGATCCAGCGCCATGTGTTGCCAACATCCGGGCAAGGCTGTTTGCAAATGCTTCGCGAGGGTCGTCTTGCCCGCGCTTGAGGAGCCATTTAAGAAGATAACTTGGGCCGGCACTAGGGCGCTCCGGATAAACTAAAGGAGGCAATGCTGGCATAGATTGAAGGGGATGTAACCCCTAGAATGCAGACAATAAACCCGCGTGAGGAGGGCTCGTGCGCCGAGATCACCGGCCTTTAGGGCTGCACCGATTACAAAAATGGTTAAGCCGCGTCTATTGCCAGTGGTTTTTGTTACCGCAACTCGACGGTTGCGGCGAGGGTTTGGAAATTATTGGGCCGCAACACATATCGTTCTCGGGCGCGCACCTTGTTTTGGGTCGACACGTTCATATGATGGCGCTGCGAGACGCGCCCATTCGTCTTGCCGTATTTGAAGGTATGGGCCGGGTGCGGGTCGGTGATCACGTCTTAATCAACCCAGGCGCGCGGATTGTGTCGGCTGAGGCCATTGAGATTGGCGACAACTGTATGCTCGCAATGCATTGTCATCTAAGCGATGCGGACTGGCATGACACGCACCACCGGATCTATGCGCCCGGTAAAACCGCCGCGATTAAGCTTGGCAGCAACGTCTGGTTGGGGGATAGCGTCAAGGTCTTAAAAGGCGTGACCATTGGCGACAATACCATCGTGGGCGCGGGCGCAGTGGTCACTAAAGATTTGCCGGCCAATGTAATGGCTGGCGGCAATCCGGCGCGGGTGTTGCAGGCGTTGCCAGAAGGGGATCTCACCACGCGCCAAGCGCTCTTTACGATGGCTGAGCCTTATGAGGCCTTCGCCGAGGGATTCGCCCAAACACGGCTGAGCGGTAATACCTGGCTGGATTGGTTCCGGCATTGGCTGGCGCCGAACAACCGGGATTAGCTCATAACCGCTTTTGCGCAGCGGGTTTTAGAGGTCTAACGAGGCATTTTGAACATTGAGGATCAAAAAGCGTTGTTGGTAGCGTTGTGGTCTGGAAAACCGCGTCATCTGGCTGGCCGCTGCGCCAACGGCCTCGCCAACGCGCTGCGTTAACCGATCCCGCCTGCGGGGATGACATAGTCCTGGGGGCTTTGGCTTCCCAGCGCGCACGCGGCGACCTGGCATCCAAGGCGGGTCGCTGCTAAAAGATCGTTGCCTTTTGAAAGGCCAAACATCAGGCCGGCTCGAAAAGCATCTCCACTACCGGTAGCATCAACAATGCTTTGCACGGTTATCGCAGGCACGTGCTGCTGCTGGCCGTCAAAGGCCAAATCAACGCCATCGGCCGCGCGAGTCGTGATCAGGGTTTGGGTCATCCCAGAGAGCGCTGCGGTGGGTACTTCAAGGGTCGCGGCCAGCACGGACATTTCGTGCTCGTTACCGATTACGTAGCGGGCACGGCCTAGAAGGTCTTGCAGATCGTCTTTGATAAATTTCGAGACCCATTGCCCCGGATCAAAAATGAAAGGGATACCCATTTGGTGCAGGTCTTCGGCTTGCCGAACCATGAGTTCCGGCGCTTCGGGGCCTAAATGCGCCAGATCAATTTCGCCAATATGAGGCAATTGACTGGGCAGGCGCCGCGTCTCGAAGCCCGCATCACCCGGGTAAAAGCCGGTAATTTGATTGCCATGATCGTCGCTAATAATGGTGCAGCGCGCGCTGATGGGGCTGTTCGGGGAGATCGCCACGTAATCACAGTTCACGCCGGCCTCAAAAAGGTGCCCGCGGTAGCTGTCTTCAAAGTCATCACCCGCATGGGACAACAGGGTGGTTGCAACGCCCAATAAACCCAAGCCGTAAGCAATATTGCCCCCGCACCCGCCATAACAGGTGCGGTATTCATGAATGGGAAGCGAGGCATTTAGTGCTTCAACCTGGTATTCGGTTTGGTATTGCTGAAACGACCCCTGAAACCGCAATAAATGGTCAAAGGCGAGGCTGCCGCAAACGAGAATCTGCTTGGGTGGGTTTTGCATGGGGTTACCCGCGCGCCGCGGCAAACGCTTCGCAAGCTTTGATAAGGGTTTGTAGGTCCTCAGATGAGACATCTTTATGAAGTACCCAGCGGGCGCCGGAGATTTTAATGCCGTGATCTGCTAAATGCCGGGTGAGCGCGGGTAAAGTCGCGCCTTCTATTGTGAGAAAGATCATGTTGGTTTCAACGGGTTCCGCCAACGAAAAGCCTGGAATGTTGTTGAGCGCCGCGCCCAGAACGCGGGCGTTTTCATGATCCTCCGCTAAACGCGCCACATTATGCGTGAGGGCGTGCAGGCCCGCCGCGGCGAGGATGCCCGCTTGGCGCATGCCGCCGCCAAGCATTTTTCGCCATCGACGGGCACGTTGGATGAAGTTCGCGTCGCCAACCAGTACAGAGCCGGCCGGCGCGCCCAGTCCTTTTGATAAGCAAACTGAAATAGAATCAAAGGGTTGGCATATTTCTATAAGCTTTAGATTTAGCTTCTCGGCAGCATTAAAGATTCTGGCGCCATCCAAATGGCATAGCAGGCCATTGCTGCGCGCAAGGCCCGTGGCGGCCTCGGTATACGCTTGGGATACCGCCTTGCCGCCGACGGTATTTTCTAAGCAGAGCAGTCTGGTTTTCGCGAAATGGATGTCATCGGGCTTAATGACCCGTTGAATGTCCTGAAGGTCTAACTCGCCGCGCGCATTCCAGGGAATCGGTTGGGGTTGAATGCCGCCCAAAACGGCGCCGCCACCGGCTTCGTATTTATAGGTGTGCGCGTCTTGGCCGGCGATGTATTCATCCCCGCGACCACAATGACTGAGCAGGGCGCACAAATTACTTTGGGTGCCGGAGGCGAGGAACAAACCGGATGCTTTGCCAGCACGTTCGGCAAGGGTTGCTTCCAGAAGATTGACCGTCGGGTCATCCCCATAAACATCATCCCCCAGGGGGGCTTCCAGCATCGCGGCGCGCATCCCCGCGCAAGGTTGGGTGACCGTATCGCTTCGTAGATCAATCATGGTGGAAAACCTTGGAGGCAGCCGTATCGAGTAGGCGTATCTTAATGGAACCGGATAGGTTCGTCATCGGTTGACGGGGCACGGCAGTGAATGTGTGTATTGGGCCTGGGGCCCGAGGCCCAGGCTTGGTAAGCGGTATCCTGATCGGTTAATGGTTTTACTGCCCGAAAGGGCCATGGTGCTGGCTGCAAGCCATTGCGCCGCTGCAGTATTGGTGCGTGGATATTTTCAGCAAGCTCTGCCTGACCGAATTGAATAGAACGGGCACGCCTGTTTTAGTGTTGATGTCTCCATTGTTGGCCAATGCGGCAACAATTTTTATATTAAGGCCGCGTTAAACATCGCCCAGTTTGGGATTGCTGGTAAACTTTGAGGGCAATCCGTTGGAATATGAGCGATATGGCGCCGCCGAAGATCACCGTTGTTGGTTGTGGGTATGTAGGGATGTCGCTTAGCGTACTCCTGGCGGAGCAGTACGCTGTCACCGTGCTGGATATTGATCCTGCTCGGGTTGCGCTGGTGAATGCGCGGCAGTCGACGGTGGTGGACCCTGATATCACCGCGTTCTTGGCGTCTAAGACGCTCGATCTTAAAGCGACTGTGTCTGCCGAATCGGCTTATGACTCAGCCGACATCATCCTTATTGCAACGCCAACCAATTATGATCCCGACACCAATTCGTTCGATACGGGCAGCGTTGATGCTGTGGTGGGCGCGATTGCTGCGCGCAATACCCAAGCGGTCATCGTGATTAAATCGACGGTCCCGGTCGGGCACACTGAAAAATTGGCGGCTCAGTTCAAAGACAGTGTCATTCTGTTTTCGCCTGAATTTTTACGGGAAGGGCAGGCGCTGCGGGATAATTTGTACCCCAGCCGAATTATCGTGGGCGGGCCTTCCGACCCCTGCCAAGTCTTTTCTGAAGTATTGCGCTCGGTTGCCGTGACACCGGATGTGGACGTGCTGGTGATGTCATCCTCGGAAGCCGAGGCGGTCAAATTGTTCGCCAATACCTACTTAGCGATGCGGGTGTCGTTTTTTAATGAGCTAGACAGTTATGCGCTATCCCACGCCTTAGACACCGAAAGCATCATCCGAGGGGTGTGTTTAGATGAGCGCATTGGCTCAGGCTACAACAATCCATCCTTTGGTTATGGCGGTTATTGTTTACCGAAAGATACGAAACAACTCCTTGCAAATTATGATCAGGTTCCGCAAACCCTGATCCAAGCGATTGTGTCCTCCAATGTCGCTCGAAAAGATTTTATTGCGGAAGCGATTTTACAGCGGGCCCCAAAAACCGTGGGGCTGTACCGCTTGGTGATGAAGGCGGGTAGCGATAACTTTCGAGAATCGGCCGTTCAGGGGGTTATGAAGCGTTTAAAAGCCAAAGGCGTCGAGGTCATTGTGTTTGAGCCGTCGTTAGAGGATGACCTGTTTTATAATTCGGCCGTTATTCGGGACCTCGCGGCCTTTAAAGCGCAGTCGGATGTGATTGTGTCGAACAGGATGGCGGATGATCTGACAGACGTCGTTGAAAAGGTTTTTACCCGCGACGTTTTTGGCGATAATTAAATGAATTGATAGCGGTGGTTGAAAGCTCAGATGTCAATGGCGTCTGAGCCTTTGGGTGGTTGATTGGCGTTATTGAGTTAGTAGCGCACAGGATCGGCCTTTGCGCAGAAAACGGTTGCGGATCGCGGCTTGTTAAAATACATCGATTCGACCTTGGGGTTAAGAATCCTTTATTGGTTGGGGCTGGTCGGGTTTTAAGCTGTAAGCCACTGAGGGAAGCGGGCGCTGCAAAGGCTAAGCTTGCCGTCAGGTCAAGTGATGAGCAGGCCAGGGCGCGACCGGCGGAAGCCCTGTGAACTTTGAAGACTGCGCTGCGTCAAAAATCGAGGGCGCCGGTAAGAGATCGACGTTAAGGTCTTTGAAAAAGGTGGCGGTTGACTGAGAATGGATGGCTCTCGTAAGGGGTCTCGTTTGCGCAACCGGGCCAAGGCGCCAACCAAAGCGCCAACCAAGGAGAGGAATCAATGTATACAGGAATCGTTCAAGCATGCTGCCCGATCGATCGCGCTGAACGGCAACCGGGGCTTTTGACCTTCGGCATCACGTTGCCACCGGAAATCAGCGCAGAGGTAACACTTGGGGCGAGCATCGCAATTAACGGCTGTTGTTTCACCGTGACAAGTATGGCGCAGGTTGAAGCCGGTTTGGCCGTGACCTTTGACGCGATCCAAGAAACCCAAGACCTTACCAATATTCGGTTAATCGAAGTCGGAACGCAGGTCAATGTTGAACGGTCTGCGAAGCAGAATGTCGAGATTGGTGGCCATGTGCTGTCAGGTCATATTGTGGGCACCGCGCCGGTCGTGGATGTGCTGCACACCGAAAACAACTGTCGGGTCACTTTCAAGGCAGACCCTAGCTGGCTCAAATATGTGTTTGAGAAAGGTTATTTGGCCATTAATGGCGCCAGTCTGACGGTCGCGGCGTTGGATCGAGACAAGAATACCTTTGCGGTGAATTTGATCCCTGAAACTTTAAAGCGAACCAATTTCTCGGACTTTTCGCCAGGGTCTCTAGTGAACATCGAGATTGAGTCTCAAACACAAGTGATTGTCGACACGGTTGAGCGGGTTATGGCGGAGCGCTTTTTAGGTCAAGTTTGATCTCAGCGCGAATGAGATTAATGGCTAAGGCATTCTGGTGCGCCGGGGCCTTGCCGCGCGAGGACAAATAAAAGTTAACTGCATGGCGCGACGTCCCTGCAGCTTAGATCCTAACTTGCAAGGCGAACGTCAGTACAACATCTTTAATTTAGCGCTTTAAGTCGTCTAGATCGAGTTCAAGGTCGCCTGATCTGAGCGGCTTTGCTAGAATGAGGATGACCGCACAGTTTCACCCTTCGTAATTTTTGCTGACCGAGTACCAGGCACTATGAGCGCGCAACCCCTACAGCTTTTTGATACCTATGAACGCCGGGTTCGGCCGTTTGAATCGATCCAGCCAGGTCGGGTTGGGCTCTATACCTGCGGGCCAACGGTCTATAACTACGCGCACATTGGTAACCTGCGGACCTATTTATTTGAAGATTGTTTAAGGCGAGTTCTACAAGCCAACGGCTATGATGTTCAGCATGTGATGAATATCACGGATGTGGGACATCTCACGTCGGACGCCGATTCGGGTGACGACAAAATGGAACTGGGCGCCAAGCGAATGGGGATGAACGCTTGGGATTTGGCGACGTTTTATACCGAGGCGTTCCAAAAGGACCTATCCAGCCTCAATATCTTGCCGCCGAGTATCTGGTGCAAAGCAACCGATCATATTCCAGAGCAAATCGCCTTTGTCGCGGACCTAGAGGCCAAGGGGTTTACCTATTTAACGGCTGACGGCGTCTATTTTGATTCTCAAAAGCTCAGCGACTATGGGCATCTCGCGCGATTAGACATTGAAGGCTTGCGCCAGGGCGCGCGGGTCGACCCCGGTGCGCGACGTTTTGTCACTGACTTTGCCCTTTGGAAGTTTTCATCGCCAGAAGATCAGCGTCAAATGGAGTGGGACAGCCCTTGGGGCCGCGGTTTCCCGGGCTGGCATATCGAGTGCTCGGCCATGTCGGCGAAATATTTGGGCGACTTGTTTGATATCCATTGCGGTGGTGAAGATCATATCCCGATCCATCATACCAACGAGATTGCGCAAACCGAGGCCAGTCGTGGCACCCGCTTGGCCAACTTTTGGTTGCATGGCTACTTTTTACAGCTCGATCAAGCCAAGATGTCTAAAAGCACCGGGGAATTCCTGCGTTTGGAAACGCTGGCCGAGCACCGGATCAGTCCGCTGGTGTATCGGTATTTCTGCATGACCGCGCACTATCGCACCCAAATGGCGTTCAGTTGGGAGAGCCTCAAGGCGAGCCAAACGGCGCTGAACCGTTTGTATCAGGCGGCATACGACTGGGGTACGCCAGGCGCGCCTCTTCCAGAGGTGGTTGCGGCTTTTGAGGCGCAGGTCAATGATGATTTGAATTTTCCGCGCGCCTTGGCAGTGGTTTGGGAGCTCGTGAAATCAAAGGCCAGCGATGGCGACAAAAAAGCAACGATTTTGAGGCTGGATGATTGGCTCGGCTTGGACATTGGGCAATGGGCGCCGGCTGAACTGGTGGTGCCAGAGGCCGTTCAGGCCTTAGTAGCCGCCAGGCAGCAAGCCCGAACCGATCGTGATTTTTCGGCAGCCGATGCGCTGCGCGGGGAAATTGAGGCGCTGGGGTTTAGTGTCGAAGATACCCGGGAAGGGCCAAAAATCGCCGCCCTATCATCTTAAATTAAGCGGCGGCGGTTGGCTGCCTTGCCTGTGAGGACCGTTATGTCAGCGCCAGTTTCTTTTTTTGATGTAGTGAGCGCGCGTCAGCAAACGCTCAATACGCTGTTGTGTGTCGGATTAGATCCTGATGTGTCGAAGATTCCGCAGCGGTATCAGGTTGCTGCGCGGCCGGTTTTAGCATTTTGCCGGGATGTGATCGATGCGACCCACGATTTGGTCGCAACCTTCAAGCCTCAGTTCGCCCATTTTGCGGCGGCGGATGCGCTGGGCGATTTGAAGGAGATTATTGCTTATTGCCGCGATCTGAAGGTGCCTGTGATTTTGGACGCCAAACGAGGGGATGTCGGCAGCACCTCTGATTTCTATGCACGAGAAGCCTTTGATGTCTATGGCGCCGATGCGGTCACGGTGAATCCGTATCTTGGGGGTGACTCGCTCGAGCCGTTTTTAGAACGGGCAGATAAGGGGGTCATCTTGCTCTGTCGAACCTCTAATCCGGGCGGGGCAGATCTGCAAAACCTTAAGCTGGCCAGCGGGGAAGAGCTCTACGAATATGTGGCGCAACTCGCAGCAACCCAGTGGAACAGCCGCGGCAACATTGGACTGGTTGTCGGCGCAACACGGCCTGCCGAGCTCAAGCGGGTGCGGGAAATTACTGGCAACATGACGTTCTTATTACCGGGTATTGGCGCCCAGGGCGGTGATGTTGCGGCAAGCCTTGAAGCGGGGCGCGGCGGCGGCCTGATCGTGTCGAGCTCCAGAGCGGTTTTATATCCAGACTCGGATGCCCCAGGTGCTGTTCGCGCGGCCGCGATGGCGACGCGGGACCTGATCAACGAGCACCGAGGGTGACCACGGCGGCACGAATCGCTCAGGTTTTATTGGTTTTAGCGATTGGCGTTATCTTGTGGTTGGCCCTTTCTGCAAACCCGCCTAGGGCAGCAGGCTTGTTCGATTTTGACAAGCTTAATCACTTAGCGGCTTTTTTCGTACTGGCGCTGCTGACGGAGTACGCGTTTCCGAGCACCACCGTCAGTGCGCTCAAGCTGCTGCCATTGTTGGGTTTTGGCCTGCTCATCGAGGTGCTGCAGTATTGGGTCGGGTATCGCTATTTCGAATGGTTGGATGTGGCGGCTGACGCAGCAGGCATTGCCGCGTTCTGGCTTGTAAGAGGGGCTTTAAGGAGAACCTTTGATCCTTTGATTCAAAAAACATTAGGTGCTTAGCGTGATAGAGACGCGCGCGAGCGTTTACAGCGTCTGAATAATGCTTTGGCGCAGCCAGTAGGAGAGCGTTCTAAAGTATTGCCAGACTCTGGCTTTAGCTAATTCCGTTGGCTGGGAGCGCCTTGTTTTGGCCCGATGGACTTTGGCACTCTTGCAACACCTAGCGCGCTGCTTTGAACCGCTTTCCAGGTTGCCTTTGTTGAAGCGAGCCAGGGTGGCTTTCGGACGCGCTCCGCGGCGCTCTGTGCTGTGCGCGTCTCAAGATGGCCTCATGATCATGCTAGCCCTTAAACGCCGCCCAGATCGGGCAATGATCGGAAGGCTTCACCATCGCTCGTGCTTCGTAATCAATATCCGCTTTTGTGAGCTGCTCGAGCATCGGTTGTGACGCAAGAATCAAGTCGATGCGAAGCCCGCGGCGCGGTTCCCGTTCGAAGCCCTTACTGCGGTAGTCAAACCAACTGAATCGATCATTGACACCTGGGTGTAGGTGCCGATAGGTATCCGTTAGGCCCCAATCATAGAGCTTCTGCAGCCAAGCGCGTTCCTCCGGGAGAAAGCTCGTTTTCCCTTCCCTAAGCCATCTCTTTTGATTGTCAGCGCCGATCCCAATGTCTTCATCAACGGATGCAATGTTCATGTCGCCGATGACCAGGATGTTTTCACGCGGCGAAAAGCGTGTTTCTAACAGCTGTTGAAGGCCCTCATAAAAGGCGACTTTATTGGGAAACTTGGTTGGGTGGTTACGATTTTCGCCTTGTGGGAAATAACCGTTAATCACCGTGACTTTGCCGAGTTTCGGATCTTGGTACGCCGCGCCGATCAGTCGGCGTTGAGCGTCACCAGCTTCATCAGGCAGGCCTTTAAAAACCTGCTCAGGCTTCGTCTTCGAAAGCAGTGCAACGCCATAGTGCGTCTTTTGGCCGTGCACTTCAGCGTGATATCCCAGTTCGGCAATATCATCAAACGGAAAATCTTCATCGGAGACTTTGCTCTCTTGGATGCCTATGACATCGGGGTCCAAACGGTCAATAATGGATTTGAGTTGATGCAGGCGCATTCGAATGCTGTTGGTGTTAAATGAAATGATGTTCATAGGCTGCTTCCGTGGTTTTGGGTGCCCAAATAAAGATCTGTGACGAAGAAAGGTGGTCGAATCTGGTCACTAACACTTGGGCATGGTTCTCGAATTCGAGCGGTTTGGTTAACATTCGTCTACAAGTGATCGGGTCAGCCCCGTCAGGTTGCCGCAGCAGGTGCTCCCTTTATATTGTTAGCAAGATGTTTCTGATGAACGCGATGCATGCTGCCAGGCGCCGGGCGGTTATCGAGTGGGTACAAGATCCTTTTTAGCGTTTTAACCCTTCCGCCCAGTTGTTCTCGATTTTAAAAGGGTAGAAGGGTGGAATGTTTAAAGAACGGAAGTCCACCCTTTGGTGGGCAGGCAATACCAAAGGATGGTTGGGTTTTAGTCGCGATTCAACGCTAAAAAGTGCTCGCAATTATCGATGCAAGAACGCGGTCATCTTCTCGAACAACGTCTCTTGTTTGAAATCGGTGAATTCACCCGCATCAAAATACAGTCCATGCTAAGCACACGCCTCGTAACCAATATGAGGCTGATCGGCATCCTTGATGTGTTCCATGGTCTTGCCGCACCGTGGGCAGGCGCAATCTGTAATGTCGTTATTGGCTTTTCCGGTTTTTGCATTACCGGTGTCGAGAAATTCCGACATCCATTTGTCTTTAAGTTGCTCGGCTTCGCCTAAATCAAACCAGATGCCTTGGCAGCCGGTGCATCGGTCAATTGTCATATTACGGCCGTAAGTGGCTTCTTCCATCGGAGCGTTACATTTTGGGCAATCCATTTGCGGGTCCTCTATATCGTTTTTGAAGCGTTGCGCTGCGCGAGTCGCGCTCGTGTGATGCAGTATACCCAAGCTAGGGGTTTTGTGTAGCCGTTCGTGGACGGGTCTGCTTGGGATTGCAGGGGCGCAAACAATGTTGGCATTGCTGAAAGGGCTCGGTGGGACACTGGGGTGTTGGGTGTCTCATTAGATCGCCTATGGCTAGGCAGATCGCCTGTGGCCAGGTAGAGCGCCTGTGGCCAGGTAGAGCGCCTGTGGCCAGGTAAAAAGTCGTCTCCTCATCGGTAAAGCTGTACGCCCCCATTAACGGTTACGGCTGGGAAGCACGGTTACCGGATGGTGGATGAAATTAGGATAGGGTTTCGTGATTCAATAAAAACGATTAGATGCTAAGCGGGTGCCTTGGCTGTTGAAAACAGGAACTTTTGTGAACGAATCAATCGCGATATAAGTTTGCCGGATGCAGAAACGCCGTGATCTTATCGGCCAAATCCTGTTGTTTGAGCATTGAAAATTCGCCGGCATCGAAGTACATCCCGTGTTGCGCGCAGGCCTCGTAACCCACCTCTGGTCGGTCAGTATCTTTAAGGTGTTCCATAATGTCGCCGCATCGGGGGCAGGGGCAGTCCGTGACCGTGTTGTTAACCCGGCCAACTTCCGCGTTGCCCGTATCAAGAAATTCCGACATCCATTTGTTTTTGAGCCGCTCGGCTTCACCCAGATCAAACCAAAGGCCTTGGCAAAGGGTGCATTGATGGGCAAACATATTGCGTCCAAAGGTGGTTTCTGCCATTTGACCGGTACACTTTGGGCAAATCATGGATGCTCCTGTTGGGTTGTTGTAGGGTGAGGGTGGCTTACCGCCTCGAAGTATTATAACGATCAGTTTTTTTCTCGCCAGTGCGCGCCGGTGACTGTATTGGTCAGCGCTAAACAATCTTCGAGCGCGGTTCGAACCAACCGGGTCGCTTTTGTAAAAGCGGTTGAGGGTGGTGTTTATTTAGTACGACTATAGAGACGCCATTGATGTGCTTACACCGACGTATTGAAGTGCGGTCTAACACTTTGAGAAACTAAACGCACGAAGGCTTGGCTGTAAGTCAGTAGGCATCGATGGGAGGCTGCTTTTAGGTAGCTTTTTCTATCTGGCATGATGGCTGCATGCTGAAGGTTGTGCAGAATTCGCGGCAATCGAACGTAGGCTGCTTCATCTAAGTAACGGACCTCATCAAGTCTATTGCTGTTGGGTTTTCTGACGCCACTGGGGCTGCTGGGATCCGAGCCGCTGCGCATTTACAGGCGGTTGGTTACAGCCTACCGTTTTGAATCATGATGGCCGCGCGCTCGAATACGTCGGCGCCAAAGACAACACCGTCGAGCCGAATCCTTTCATCGTTATGCCGAAAGCGGAGGGCGCCGACCGCTTTCATGGGCTGATCAAAATTGGTAACCACGCCGTGATCGTATTGAAGCGATCGAAGGTTATCCAACGCCAACCAGATGGCTTTACGATATTGCTTTTGCCGCTTGCGATCGCCTAGGTCTATAGCAATGTCGAGACTGGCCATTAGGGCGAGCGTCGATAGGGCGTCTCGCACGACGTTAGGGCTTCCGAAATCGGGACCCTTCTCAGTAAAAAAGCGACCTGGAAATTCCGGCTCTGATTGCAAATGAATTAATTGATCGCTCATCGAGAACAACGTCTCTAAATGTGGCGATGCCCCATTGAGTTGATACTGCGCCGCGATCGCAAAGGTGTGCCAAGGCGCGAGGGTAGGATGAAAATTACCTTTCTCTTGCATTGAATAATGAGCGTCGAGCCAATTGAGCGCTGCGCCGGCGATTTTCAAGCTGTCTGCGTTGGTTGTTGCGCCAGCATGTTCAAAGAGGGCGAGGGCCGCGTGCCCCGTGAAGTAGCGCTGCAGGAAGCGGGAATCGGTTGACGCTGGATTCAGCTGTTCGTGAAAGCCCGCTTGGGCACTAAAGCGGCTTCGAAGGCTTGCCGCCTGGTGATCCGCAGGTTGTTCTGGTGAATCTTGCTCAAGAAGTAGAATTCGAAGCCACAGGGCGCGCTCGCCCAGATTGATTTGGCGGGAAGCGTCGTGTGCGTACCCGCTCGATAACGCTGGCCAAATAGCGCGCATAGCATTGATCTGGGTCTTTGATGCGGTGCTGACTCGAGAACGTGCTTTAGTGAGTCTCGCAAGGCGTTCTGCTGCGATTAACTGCCCCAATCGGTAGTTCTTTGGTTCTGCAGAGGCCGTTGAAGGCTGGAAGTAGTAGGGCAGTAGGCCCGAGGCCTGTTGAGATTGTAAGAGCCAAGCATCGGCCTTAGCCGCGTATTGCTGATAGGGTCGTGCCGTGAGGTAAGGCGATTGAACATCGACGGCTGTGCAGGAGGTCAGTACAAGCAGCGCGGTGATTAAGCCTGGCGCGGACTTAAGAAAATAATTGGGCCGAGCA
>ENA-OWPI01001742-OWPI01001742.1-marine-metagenome-genome-assembly--contig:-NODE-1742-length-22907-cov-28.716689_pt1 | contig 22907 bp, 13 predicted proteins | sample MGYA00238138_ERZ651775 | MGnify/ENA primary metagenome ERZ651775 (study PRJEB26906, sample SAMN06265043) | marine metagenome | isolation source: Helgoland LTER site | place: Germany:Helgoland, sampling...
GCCAGAGTGGTAATGGAGCAGATTGCTAATCTGTCGACGGGTAACTGTCGCCGGGGTTCGAGTCCCCGTCTCTCCGCAAAAACCCTTGTAAGTCATTGATTTACAGGGGTTTATTTTTTTGGTTGCCTTAATCGTTGCCTTTAATGCTTTTAACTATATTAAAATCTAGAATTATAAATTAAAAAATATAAAATAAAATGGGTTTTAACATTGTACTTATTGAACCAGAAATACCTACGAACACTGGAAATATTGGTCGTCTCGCCTTAGCATCAGGATCAACTTTGCATTTAGTAAAGCCATTTGGATTTGAAATAAATGATACTAGATTAAAAAGAGCTGGACTAGATTACTGGAAACATATTTCTGTAAAGATTTATGAAAATATAAATGATTTTATGTCAATAAATAATGATAAAAACATGGTCTATCTATCAAGCTCTGCTGAAAAGAGTTATTATTCTATTGAATATAAAGATGATATGTTTCTTGTTTTTGGAAAAGAGTCTGTTGGTTTGTCAAAAGACATATTAACTAAAAACTCAGATAAACTTTATAAAATTCCAATTCATAGTAATCATGTAAGAAGTTTAAACTTAGCAAATGCTGTAAGTATTGTAGTTTATGAGGGTTTGAGAAATATTAATTAAAACGAAAAATCTAGATAGTAATTTTTAATTTTTTCATACGCTACTCAAATAATATCAGTTTCCTTTTGATAAAAGGTGTTTTGATAAGTATGTTTGAGCGGTGTAATAATGGTATTAATATATAAGAAGGTTTAATCTATTAACTTAAGTTCTTTAAACTTTTTCATTAAAAAATCAGCATATCTAATAAAACCAAGATCTGTGAAGTGAACTCCATCCACTGTTCCTTCATAATCGGAACCTAATACATTCTTACTCTCTAGGTAAAAAATATTTTCATAACCATCATCTACCATTTTTTTAAATTCGGTTTTTAAAACTTCGTTCATTAAATCTATATCTATCATTACTTGATTATCTAACTCTGAAAAAGAGTAATCAAAATGATCAACAAATATGATAGGAGTTTTAGGGTTTTTTTTCTTAATTGTATTTACAAGTGGAATTGTAGCTTCAATAATGTTTTCTGTACTTACCATATTCGGCATACATTCAATAACATAGAATAACGGCTCTTTTTCCGAAATTAATTCGGCTATAGGCTGTTCCATACGTCCATTACCACTAAATCCAAAATTGACTACATCAATATCAAGATTTCTAGAAATTATGTTAGTATGTGCCATTCCAGGTCTAGTGGCACATCCTCCTTGTGTAATACTTGTCCCATAAAAAATTATAGGTTTCTTTAAGTTTTCTTTAGACTTTTTAATAATACTAGTTGAATCTATACCAATCTCAATATTTTTAACGCCATCATAAAGAGGTAAAAATATTTTATACTCTCTTAAGTCATTATTCATGTTTTGAACAAGGGTATATTCATTAAAAAAACCTTCAGGACGACCAGTAGCAAGGTACTGCCATTGATTTTCATTTTTAAAGTAAAGATCAATTCCCTTAATACCTGTATCTGCCATATGATTCATTTTAAAGTCATTTAAAACTTCCCACTTTGCACTTATAGTGGAGGAATTTGATAGAAATCTAATTGATAAACCAGCAGATGATTTTGATAAATCCCATACAGGTTTTCTAACTCTATCTTTATAAGAAACAGGAAGTCTATCGTAAGGACTTTCTTTCAATGAATCTGAAATCATTGTTCCTTCAATTCTAAAAAAATCTTTTCCGTAATATTTAACTTCATTTTGGTTTTTTTCAGAAACATTAAGTTTTTTTTCATTTTTTAATTCAATATTATTACATGAAAAACTCAGTAGAATTAAAAAAGTAAATATTGAATAATAAATATGTTTAGGCATAAATTTTATATATAATTAAAGTCGGAAAGGTTATTAAAGAATTTAAAAAAAAGCCTGTTTTTACAGGCTTTTTTAAAAATAATATTAACCAAACAAAATGATTTAAACAAAACAGTTAATCTATAAAAACTGTAAATATCGATTAATAATTATTTTGACCACCATAATTTTGTGCTCATAACATCTGGACCTTGTTTAGATAAAGCTTCTTGAGTATTAGGTCCATTAGAACCATATACATCTCCGTATCTTAATCGCCCAGGATACTCACCATTCAAATCTCCAGCTAGACTAATAATGTGACTTGATGAGGGATCTGCAATTGAGTAAGCAGTTTTTGGATATCCAGTTTTTCTTACAATAGACCACGCTTCCCATCCATTAGTATAGTTTGCAATCCATCTCTGAGTAGCAATCTTTTCAATTTTTTCTTCATTAGAACCACTAAGTGTTCCCATGTCAGAAGCTAAGTAAGCTGAAGCATCTGCTCCCCAAAGACCCATAGCATGTTGAATCCCTAATTGATAGTGACTTGCCGCATCTCCTGATGCTAAACCTTTAACAATAGCTTGAGCAACCATAAGGTGACTTTCACCCGCTGACATAACAATATGAGGAAAAATTGGTTTTCCTTCATTTTTACCTTGAATTATAATTTGAGCTGGTATAGCAAACATATCATTATTAAAATACCTTTTGATTTTATCACTTAACCTCATAGGTAAACCCACATAATTTGTATTTGCAGGCATAGTTACAACCATATTTGCCCCAGTATCTTCCATAGTGTATGTCGCACCAGCTTTATCTAATGTGTTTTTTAGAAAAGCTAAATGACTGTCCATCATTGCTACGCCATTAGAATCTGTAGGTTTAGAAATAGTCATAACACCCCCTTTACTAGGTTGAGTCATCAAACTTAATCTAGGATCATTGTTGTCATTTAAAATATTTATCATTGGCTCTCCAACATTCCAACGACTACCAGGCCAAGTAGCCCAAATATCACCGTATGCAGCACTAGTCCACTGGTTAATTTGTGTATCTCTAGTAAACAATGCATTAGAATCTCCTAAAACTCCAGAAGCAATTGCTTCAGATGCTGCGTTTGCAGAAAAATTTTCACCAGGTGATCCATGAGCTCTTAGTGCCATTCTTAGCTTTAAACTATTTGCTAGTTGCTTCCACTTCTGCATGTCTCCACCAAAAATCACATCATTTTCACCTAATAATTCTACACCTTCTCCAGATTTTGTATTACTTCCAATTAATGCAATTGCTTGATCAAGTTCAGCAATAACTCCTCTATAGATATCAATTTGCTCATCATATTTAGGTGTAGTAATGGTTGGATCACTTGCCTCAGAGTATGGAAGCATTCCATACATATCAGTGAATTGCTGATAAAAACTCCCTTTCATAATTAATGCAATAGCATAAAACTGGTCGTTTTCTAAAGAACCACCTTCTTTAACTAAATTAGTGAAAGAAGTTAACGGACTGTTAAAATTAGCAATAGTTGAATAAGTAAACCCTTGCCAAAAAGCACTGTATACCCATCCAGCATCACCATTCCAATCACTTTGAGCAAATCCCTGAGCAGAATGTCCAGAAAATAGATCTGCATGTAAAATGTTTCCAAGCCACATTCCAAAAGTATTGGCTCCCCAAAGTCCTTGCTGTAAATCAGTAACAAAATACTTTGCACTTACATCAGACGCAGACAATGCATCTGGTTGTTCATTTATTTCATTAAAATCATCTGTACATGACAGAACTGTAGCAAATAAAAATATACTACAAAATATTAAAAATTTATTTTTCATTTTATTTATGTATTAATTAAAAGTTTAAAATTAGGTTTAAACCAACACTTCTTAATGTTGGCATAGCATTGTGAGATATACCTTGAGTTCCTAAAGTTGTACCTAACATTGACTCTGGGTCAATATCATCTGCACTTTTAGAAAAGAAAAACAAGTTTCTACCTACAAGTTGAATAGAAGCGCTATCAAGACCAAGCTTGCTTACATTAGGAAGATTATATCCAAGAGACATCTCTCTTAATCTTACATTATCTTGATCGTACACATAATTCTCAGAAATATTTGCCATCGCAGTCCAGTACTCTTGAGAAGTTATACTTTGATTGGAACCAGGAACAGTAACTCCAGAATCACGATATTGTAAGCTTCTTTCAGAGACACCATTACGATCCATTTCAGATGAAGTTTGTGAGTAAATTTGCCCACCAATTCTTGCATCAATTAAAAAACTCATAGATAAATCTTTATACTTTAAAGTATTTGACCATCCACCAAGCCAGTCAGGTTGTACATTTCCTAAATATGTGTCTTTTGCAGAACTCGCCATTGGAACTCCATCTCCATTCACTTCACCACTATTTACAAAACCGTAAATATCTCCAATACTTCCTCCTTCAACTGCTTTAATTGTAACACCACCGGCAGTATCGGTAGATTGATTGTAAACAAAGTTGTCTAATCCATCAGTCAACTTAACAATTTTATTTTCATTACTTGAATAAAAAAGAGAAGTATTCCAACTAAAATCTTCAGAATTAATCAAGGATGCACCTATAGCAATTTCTAATCCTTTATTGCTTACTTCTCCTATATTTTCTTTAGCAAATAGAAAACCTGTTGCAGCAGGAACAGGAACATTAAAAATCAAATCTTTAGTAGTAATATCATATACTGAGACATCAAAACTTAGTTTATTGTCAAACATACTTAACTCTAAACCAAATTCAGATGAGGATACAGTTTCTGGTTTAAGATTTGGATTTAATTTTATGCTTGCTGAGCTAACTGTTGTTAGATCTAGGTATCCTTTTCCAGGAACATTGAAATTTTGATATAGCTGGTAAGGATCTGTATCGTTACCAACTTCAGCAACACTTGCACGAACCTTAATCAAATTGAAAATTTCTTGACTAGGATCAATGAACTTATTAAGTATTGCAGATATGCTTGCAGAGTTATATAAATATGATCTATTATCTTCACTTAAAGTTGAAGACCAATCATTTCTAGCAGAAATATCTAAGTACAAAAAGTTATCATATGCAAAATTAAATGCACCATATAATGAATTTACTTTCTTAACTGATTGCGGCATTAGTTCTGGAGCATTTATCACATTTAGGTTTGCAATAAAATATTTAGTAGGAATTTTAAAGTTATCACCAGAAAGTCTAAAACCTTCCGAAGTTCTTTTAGATAAATTACCACCAATATTAGCAACTAAACTCAATTTATCAGCTAGGTTTTGCTTAGCTGTAACTAAAAACTCTGAGTTTAACTCACCATAATTAGTTTCAGAAACTTGCATTTGACCACCTGCGAAAAAATGATGACCTGGCTTATATATATTTTGATAATTAACTTTAGTTACATCTGCACCAACACGGACAAATGCACTTAACCAATCTGTAAATTCATAGTTAACTTTTGTAAATCCTAAAAATCTATTTCTTCGTTCAGACATTTCATCATTATTTAAAATCCAAAACGGATTACCAGTTGTACCGTCTGCGTAACGTATTGTACGGTATTCTAAAGGCGATGAAGGGTTATCAACTTGATATTTTCTTAAATCATTAGTCATTACGTTTCTTGGCATATTATAAACATATGCTAAAAGACCTTGTGCACCCGTACCTCTTCTGTTTTTTATATCCTGAGTAAAATAAGTTGCCTTTGTGTCAACAGTTAGTTTATCAGAAAGATTAGCAACAGCCCTTAAATTGAAGTTATGACTATTTAAATCTGAATTTTCAAGTATTGACTGTGAAGAGTTATTAGTATATGAAAATCTTATAGAGCCACTTTCAGAGCCCTTATCCATAGAAATTGATGTAATAGACCTAGTTGCTTGTCTAAAAAAATCTTTAACGTTGTTAGGCTGAGCTGTATAAGATTTAGTTTCATCGTTATAATATGGTTGAGCAGATCCGTCCATAGCACCTCCCCAAGAAGTTGGTTCCCAACCGTTTGCAATACTACCATCAGGGTTTTTACGTGGAGATGGAAAACTAGCTCCATTACTACCTTGACCATATTTATTTTGGAAATCTGGTAAAAACATTGTATCATCCATTGAAAGGTTTGTTTTTACGGTAACTCCTAGTTTATTTGAACTCGAACCTTTTTTTGTAGTTACAAGTATTACACCATTTCCAGCTCTGGAACCATATAAAGCAGCTGCATTAGGTCCTTTAAGTACAGTAATAGACTCTACATCATCCGGATTAATGTCAGATAAACCCCCACCCGTAATATCCGGCTCATAGCTTGGAGTTCCACCATCATCATTACTTCCTGTATTAACACCAGAAGAATTAATTGGCATACCATCAACTACAATAAGTGCTTGGGTGTTTCCGCCTAAGGAATTGTTTCCTCTAATTGTTATTCTCGATCCAGATCCTAAAGAACCTGATTGTGAAATTTGTAATCCAGCAACTTTTCCAGATAACGAATTAGCTAGATTATGATCCTTTACGGTATTAACATTTTCTCCAGAAACTTGACTAACTGCATATCCTAAAGATTTTTTTTCTCTAGATATACCCAAGGCTGTTACAACAACTTCAGATAAAGCATTGTCGGGTTGTAATGAAACATTAACAGTTGCAGAAGAACCTACAGAGACAGTTTGACTTGAATATCCAACATAACTAAAAACAAGTTTATCACCACTTGCAGCGTCAATTGAATAATTACCATCAAAATCAGTTGAAACTCCATTTTGAGTTCCCTCGACTAAAACAGTTGCACCAGGTAATGGAACACCATTGTCATCAGTTACAGTACCATTAACAGATTGGGCTTGAACGGAAAAACCGAAAGCAAACACCAAAATAAAATTGGCAAAAAGTTTAAATAATTTTTTCATCTTTAATTTTGTTATTAAATCGTTATTCAATAAAACTATTAAACAAACATTAATAACTATTAAAACTACATACTGCAATTTAACCGCACTATATACTGCATTTTAACTGCATACACGAAAAAAGAATAAAATACAATTCACTAGAAGCCAAAGTTTTAAATATAAAAACTAATTTGTAATTTAATATATCAATAATTGTTTCAGTGATTAAAAAAATTTTATTTACATGTTTTATTTTTTGTCTTAACATTGTTCATTCTCAGAACTTGACAGATATTAATGACTCTATACGTTATTACATAAATTTTAGCTCCCAAAAATCATTACAATTCAGTTTTGATGCAATTAACAACAAAGCTTTTAATGAAAATAGTTGGGAATCTTACGATTCAAACTATTTAATTGGTCAATCTCTTTTTTTCAATGAACTTTATAAAGAATCTATTGAATATTATCTCAAAGCTCTAAATATATACGAATCATTAGATGATACTGAGAGACTTAATTTAAAAAGATCAAACCCCGCATGGATACTAGTCTCAATTGGTGCAGTTTATTTTGAATATAATAATCTTAAAAAAGCTAAAACCTATTACCTCGAAGCCTTAGAAAGTTTTAAACTTTCTAAAGAAATTGACAACCAAGAAAAAAGTTTTGGATTAAATAGAGTTGAAGCCAACTTAGCTGAAATAAGTATTAAGCTTGAAAATTTCGGGGAAGCATTTGAATTTTATAATGGAATTTTAGAAAGAATTGAAACCAATCAATTAGACGAATTTAATTTTATTTATTTCTATTCTCAATTTATGACTTTAAATTTTCAAATAAATAATAATAAAGAGGCATTAAAATATTTAAAACTAATAAATCAAACTTTTGAATTAGGATCCAAGAAAATTTCGAATTCAAAATCTTCAGAATTATATTTATATTATGTTATTTCAATAATTGACTATTCAAAATATTTAATTTCTCAAAACAAATTCAATGAAGCATTAATTGAGTTGTTAAAAATAAAAAAACTGTCAAAACCTTTTGTAGATCAATTTGCTATTGTTAATATTTTAATATCAGAGTGCTATTTAGTAACTAATAAAACTATAGATGCCAAATTTGTTTTAAAAGAAAATTCAGAACTTTCAGACTTATCTCGGGAAATAAAAATTAAAAGTTTTGAAGGTATATCAAATGTTTATAGTCAAGAAAACGACTTAAAAAATCTTTTATCCATTAAAGATTCAATAATTTTTAATAAAAACTTGTTAGAAAACTCAGAAAATGATATTAAAAATATCCAAACTCTTTTAGATCTTGACGATAAAAAAAGGGAGCTCATAAGCAATAAAAAAAAATTAAATAGTACTATTTTAAGCCTTACCATTTCACTGTCATTAATAATCATAATTCTAATAATTTTCAGAATATACTTTAAATTACAAGCTGAACGAAGTAAACGTTTTAAATTAGAAAAGTCACAAATCGAAAATGAACTAAGCTTAAAACAGCGAGAATTACTTAGTAAATCTAATTTTATTTTACAACGAAACGATTTTTTGAAATCTATTTTAGAAGAAGTTAACAATAACACTGATAGCCAAAAAGCCTTAGACAGAATAAGTAAACATGTTTCAAGTATTATAAATTCTGAAAGTTTGCATCAAGAATTTGATAAAAAATTTGTTGAAGTTTTTCCCGAATTTTATAAAAAGTTAAATGCAAATTATAGGTTATCTAAAACAGATTTTAGATTAATTGCTTATATAAAAATGAATAAAAGTAATAACGAAATCGCTCAAATTTCCGGAATTTCTCTTCGTACAGTACAAAGTCAACGCTATCGCTTATCTAAAAAATTAAAATTGGAGAGATACCAAGATTTAAACTTATTTATTTTTGACATTTAAAATAGTTAATCACACATAGAGTTCCACTGAGTGTCTGTGTATGCTACCCAACAACCTTGTTCGATTCTATACGTCCATATTTAACATTCAATTTAATAAATATTAATCTAATAATGAGTATAAAATGTTTATGAATTAATTTGATCGTTGGGGTCCTACCCTTCACTTCATAGCCCCTAAAACATATATTTTTTGTGACAACTTTTAATTATTAAAAATCCAAAAATAAAAATATATTATGCGTGCATAGTAAATTAGTTTTTAAATATGGAATGCAGTTTATAATGGAGATGCTTACGTGTGATTAGGTGTTGCCGGAACATTGTTTAGTATTTTTGTAAAAGCTAGGTAGATTTTTTCATCTTAAATTTTATTAAGATTTAGTATATTTAAAATTCAACAAAAAAGTATATAATATGATACGTTTGATTTGGATATTTTTTATTGGATTTACTTTACAAATAGAATCCCAACAATTTAGCACAAAATGGCTTGAAGAATCTGCACCCAGAAACATTGGTCCAGGTGGAATGAGCGGAAGAATTACCAGCATTGATGTAGTTTTATCAAATACTGATATTATTTATGCAGGAACTGCATCTGGAGGATTATGGAAATCATCAAGTGCAGGCACAAAATGGGAACCAATTTTTGATAATCAAATCACAGCCTCAATAGGTGCTGTAGCTATACAGCAATCGAATCCAGATGTGGTTTGGATTGGAACTGGAGAAGGTAATCCAAGAAACAGTTTAAATGGTGGATATGGAATTTTTAAATCTAATGATGGTGGAAAATCATGGAAATCTATGGGATTAGAAAAAACTAGACACATTCACAAAGTTATAATAGATCCAACAAATCCAAATATAATTTATGTAGGAGCGATTGGATCTCCTTGGGGAGAACATGCCGAAAGAGGTGTTTATAAAACAACAAATGGGGGAAAGTCTTGGAAAAAGATTTTATTCGTAAATAATAAAACTGGAATTGGAGATTTAGTTATGGATCCAAAAAATTCTAATAAACTAATCGCTGCAATGTGGGAACATAAACGAGACCCTTGGTTTTTTAAATCAGGTGGTCCAGGAAGTGGATTATATATAAGTTACGATGGTGGTGAAAACTGGTCTAAAAAAACAGAAAAAGATGGTCTTCCCAAGGGAGAATTAGGTAGAATTGGAATTGCAATAGCTAAAAATAAAACTAACATTATTTATGCATTAATAGAATCTAAGAAAAATGCCTTATATAAATCAGAAGATGGAGGATTTACATGGAAAAAAATTAATGATAAAAAAGGCATTGGAAACAGACCTTTTTACTACTCTGATATTGAGGTTGATCCTGAGAACGAAAATAGAGTTTTTTCAATTTTTACCTATGTTAATGTGTCGCAAGATGGAGGTAAAAACTTTTCAGAACTAATGCCAGCATATGGTGTAGATAATGGAGTTCACCCAGATCATCATGCCTGGTGGGTTCATCCTGAAGATGGATCATTTATTATTGACGGAAATGATGGTGGTTTAAATATTACACGTGACGGAGGAAAAAGTTGGAGATTTGTCGGCAATATTCCAGTAGGACAATTCTATCATATTAGTGTTGATAATGAATTTCCGTATAATGTTTACGGGGGAATGCAAGACAATGGTTCTTGGAGAGGACCCTCCTATGTTTGGAAAACACAAGGAATTAGAAACTCTTATTGGCAAGAAATTGCTTTCGGCGACGGCTTTGATGTTGTTCCAGACTTAGATGACTCAAGATATGGATATGCAATGAGCCAACAAGGTTTTGTTTCAAGATACGACTGGAAGACTGGAAATAATTATATAGTTAGACCTACACATCCAGATCCAACTATAAAACTAAGATTTAATTGGAATGCTGCAATCGGTCAAGATCCATTTAACAATAGTACAGTTTATTTTGGAAGTCAATTTGTACATAAAAGCACAGATAAAGGACTCACATGGGAAACAATTTCAACTGATTTAACCACAAATGATCCCGAAAAACAAAAGCAAAGCGAAAGTGGTGGATTAACACTTGACGCAACGGGTGCTGAAAATCATTGTACAATATTAGTTTTAGAACCTTCTCCAATAGAAAAAGATATGATATGGGCTGCTTCAGACGATGGTCTTGTTCATTATACAACCAACGGAGGCATAACATGGACTAATGTCAGTAAGAATATTAAGAAATTACCAAAAGGAAGTTGGATTACCCAAATAAAGGCTTCAAATAAAAATAAAGGAGAAGCTCTATTGATTGCAAATGATTACAGAAGGTTTAATTATTCTCCGTATGCTTACAGAACAACTAACTATGGTAAAACATGGGAAAGAATTGTAGATGAAAATGATGTAAAAACCTTTACCTATAGTATTGTTGAAGACCCTTTAAATCCTAATCTTTTGTTTTTAGGAACAGATGATGGTTTATATATTAGTTTAGATTCTGGAAAAAATTGGGAAAAATTTAATTCTAAAGTATTTCCGACTGTTCCTGTAAAAGACTTAATAATTCATCCTAGAGAAAATGATTTAATTATTGGTACATTCGGAAGAGCTGTATGGGTTTTGGATGATATTAGACCATTAAGAGAAATAGCATCAAATAATGATGTAAAAAACAGTAGTTCTATTAAATTATTTGAACCACCTACAGCTTATTTGGCCTCATACCAACAACCTACAGGAAGTCGTTTCGGAGCAGATGCATTATATCAGGGTGAAAACAGAAAATCAGGAGCAATGATTTCATATTATTTTAATCCAAAAAAAGAAGAGAATCCTAAGAAAAGTGAATCTAATAATCCAAAAAAAACAAAAAAAGATTCAATTGTTCTTAATATTTATAATGGCGAAAAACTAATAAGAACATTAAAGAAAACTAGTCCCAAAAAAGAGGGTGTTTTTAGATGGTATTGGAATATGGATGAGAAAGGTGTAGCAAGACCAAGTAGAAGAGCTAGTAATTCAAACAGAGAACCTTCTGGAGTTAAAGTAATCCCTGGAGAATATAAATTAGTGTTATCATTTAAAGATGAAAAGTCTGAAAATATTATAAAAGTTGAAAGTGATCCAAGGCTAAATTTTGATTCAAATAATTTAAAATCAGTTTATAATGAATTGAAAGTTCTTGAGAATTACATGTCAAAAGCTAATGATGCTATCAAACAGTTAATCGAAAGTAAAAAAGTATTAAATGATTATTTAAAACTTTTTAAAAATAATAAATCAGAAAACATTAAATCTTTAAACAAAGAAATTAAAGTTGAAATTAAAAATATTGACACTATTGTTGCTTTATATTTGGGAAAAGAAGACAAGAGACAAGGAATTGTTAGAAATCCTGAAAGTACAGTTATGACAAGATTAAGAACAGCTTCTTCATATGTAGGAAGCAGAAAATCTGGATTAAGCTCTACTGAGTTCAGGTTAGTTGAACATGCAAAAAATGAACTTAAAGAAGCTTTATTAAAAACTAATGAATTTTTTACAAAAAGTTGGACCTCAATAAAGGAAAAAATTAGTTCTGAGAATATTTCACAATTTAAAGAAACAACTACAATCAAAGTTGATGATTTATAGAATTGTTGTTATTTAGATATTATAATTAATATCACGTGTCTTAGCTTATTAGGTTTTTAAAATTGTTGCAATTATTTTTTAGCAAGCACTACTAAAAAACAAAAAATCTGAATAGTAATATTCAATAGCCTTATTTGAAATCTTTTTTTAATAAATAAAACTTCTATCTAATTCTTCTGAGTCTTTATATTTAATTCTTATTTCTTTTAAATCTTGCGTTAATTTAATTACCACATCACTGTAGTCTGGATCATTGTAAACGTTATTCATCTCATTTGGATCATTTTTTCTGTCGTAAAGTTCCCATTCATTAACATCATGATAAAAATGAATTAATTTAAACTCTTTATTCACAATACCATAATGTCTTTTAACCATATGAACAGATGGATATTCATAATAATGATAATAAACTGATTCTCTAGTCCAATTATTATAATTACCTTTTAAAAGAGGAATTAAGCTCTCACCTTGCATGTCATCAGGTGCTTCAATCATAGCAGCTTCTAAAAAAGTTTGTGCAAAATCTAAATTTTGAACCATTTCATCACTAGTTGTCCCTGGTTTAATTACATTAGGCCATCTAATTAGCAATGGAGTTTTAAACGATTCATCATAAATAAACCTTTTATCAAACCATCCATGTTCTCCTAAATAAAAACCTTGATCTGAAGTATATACTACTATTGTATTTTTATCTAAACCAGACTGATCTAAATAATCTAAAACTCTTCCTACATTATCGTCTACAGACGATATAGTAGCCAAATAATCCTGCATATATCTCTGAAATTTCCATTTCATTTTTTCAGTATTAGACATTGTTGGCCAATTTTCTTTGAAATCGTTATTTATTTTATCTAAAGTTACATTGTACTTGTTTTTTTGATCTTCGTTTGCTCTATTAAAAGGTCCCATAAAACCATTAGGACCAGGCCTTACAACTGACTCGCCTCTTTTATAGATTATCTCAGGCAACACCTCTCCCATAGATTCTAAAGTTTCTGGTCTAATCTTACTATCATGCATATACTGCATATGAGTTAAAATATTCATTTCAGCGGTTTTTGCTGCAGTGCCTCTACCATTATAATTATCAAAAAGTGTTTCAGGTTCTGGGAAAGATTTTTCATAAAATTCTTTAAATTTTTCTGGACTTGGCCACCAAGGTCTGTGAGGCGCCTTGTGCAAATACATCATCATAAAAGGCTTAGTTTTATCTCTTTTTTTATCAAGCCAATTTAATGTAACATCAGTAATCACATCAGTAACATATCCTTCAATAATTGTGTCTTTATTTTTGCCTATAAATTTAGGATTTATGTAACTGCCTTGACCAGGAAGAATTAAAAATTCATCAACTCCTTTAGGATTATTTCCGAAGTGAAGTTTACCAAACATTGCAGTTTGATATCCAGCTTTTTGAAATAACTGAGGAAAAGTTACTTGAGTAGTGTCAAATGGTTTGCCGTTATCAATTTTACCATTTAAATGACTATGTTTTCCAGTTAAAATTACAGCTCTGGAGGGAGCACAAATTGAATTAGTAACCGAAGCATTACTAAACAATATTCCTTCTTTGGCAATTCTATCAATATTGGGTGTCTGAATTAACCTATTGTCATAAGCACTTATGGCTTGATATGCATGATCATCAGACATAATAAATAATATATTAGGATTTACATTTTTTTCAACTGAAGAACAACTGAAAACAAAAATTATGATGACAAAAAAATAATAATTCAAATATTTCATATTTAAGTATTTACTTTAATTTTAACTAAGTTATAATAAAAAGTAAAAAAAATGTAATTCAAGTTTTTAAACGTTGGTCATAACTATAATAATTATAAATAAGTGATCAGGGTTTTTCTTTATTAAAAGAGTTTATCAGTAAAAACTCTTTCTGTCTTCCATTAATGTATTTAAAACCATTTTGGTCAAATAAACCAGCTTCTTCTAACATAATTCTAACTTCTTTGTTCCATTCTTTTATAAACGATTTATTATTTAGTTCTATTGCGTAAACAGTATTGTATTTCATTAATACATCTCCTTTTATTGGAACACCATTTTGAGAATCCCACATTCCAATGGTAGTTCCAGCAGAGTGTCCAAATGTCCCTAATGGATGTGTATAAATTTGAGGATCCAAACCGTTTTCTTTAGCAATTCTTAGTGAATTTGATAATATTTCATTTCCTGTTTTATTTAGCATAAATTCTCCTGTCAAAATATCCTGTAATTTGTTAGCATCTTTCAAAGCATTTTTTAAAAATAAAGGAGCTTGTTTTTCATTAGGTTTTAAAACATAAGCAATTTGTTGACAGTCAGTATTTAATGTTAAATAAGATATTCCAAAATCGCAATGAACTAAATCTCCAGGTTGAATAATGTCATATTTTGACTTTCCGTCAAAAGCATATAAATCACTTTTTTTATTTCTTTGAACATCCACCGTAGGATGAAACCATGTTTTTAATTTAAGTTCTAAAACTTTTTCTCTCATCCACCAAACAACATCATCAGTTGTGGTTAAACCAGGTTTAATAACTTTATTAGAAAAAGCTTCATTTATAATATTTTGTGTGATTCTTACTAAGTCTTTATATATCTTTTTCTCAAGTTCAGTCCTTGTTTCAATCCATTGTATTCCTAAGTTCTCAGCTGAAACTATATTCTTTTTAATTTCTGCTGACATAGAATTATAAAACAATTCATAGTCTGATTTTGAAATTCCATCAACTAAAGGAAAGTTTTCAGAATAGTTTAATCCAATAGTTTTTGGATTCTTAGTATTTATATATTCTTTTAGCGCCATTAACTGATTTGGAGTTTCTTCTTTATCCCAAATTGACTTGATATTATTTCCAAAATTATATCTTGAAATTGCAACACTTTCAGTTTTGTTAGTTAATTCATTATAACTAAAAACTAAAATTGTTCTTCTTCTAGCGTTAAGCCATGTAGGTGGCAATAATGTTTTGATAATAGGATCCTCATTATATTCTCTGGTAATAATTATCCACATATCAATTTCATTTTTTGACATTAACTTAGGAAGAAGATTGTCTAACCTGTCTTTTTGTATTTTTTCAATTAATATAGCTCTGTCCTTAAGGTCTAAAACCTGTTGAGAATAAGTAAACTGACATAGAAATATTGCGAGGATTATTTTTTTTATCATATCTAAATTTAATAATTTTTACAATTTCAATTGTATAATTGTTATTCTTATTTAAGTGATGTAAATTAGTGAATAGCTAATATTTTTATTCAAAATACTTTTTTACGTATGAGTTCTAGAAGATCATTTATTAAAAAAGGAGTGTTAACCGCAAGTGTTCCATTATTTGCTCCTAAAACAGAGTTGTTTTCTATTTTAAAAGGAGTTCCATCAGATCAATTAAATGTTGGAGTTATTGGAACTGGAGCTCGCGGTCAAGGATTAATAAATATAATTAATGAAATTGAAGGCATAGATTTGATAGCAATATGTGATACTCTTCCATTTCGATTAAACGAAGCTGCATCTCTAGCACCTAAAGCAAAACAATATTCTAACTATCAAGAAATGCTTTTGTTAAAGAATTTAGATGCAGTAATAATAAGTACTCCTTTAAATACTCACTCTGTTATAGCATCTGATGCTGTAGATGCTTCAGTTCATATTTATTGTGAAAAAACAATGGTCAAAGGGGATCAGGATACACTTGATTTGATTCAAAAAGTACAAAACAATCATAAAAAGATATTTCAAACTGGACATCAATATCATAGTTCAAGATTATATTCACATGTTGTTAAAATGATTCAAGAAGGTGAAATTGGTCAAGTAATTGCTATTCAATCACAGTGGAATCGTAATGGAGATTGGCGTAGATACGTTCCAGACCCTAAATTTGAACGTCAAATTAACTGGAGAATGTATCGTGAATATTCTTACGGACTTACTGCAGAACTGAGTTCTCATCAAATTGATTTTTGCAATTGGCTACTTAAAGAAAATCCTATTAAAGTAACTGGTTTTGGTGGTATTGATTATTGGAAAGATGGACGTGAAACATATGACAATACCAATTTGATTTACTCATATGCAAACGGAGTCAAAGCTAGTTTTACTTGCCTCACCTCAAATGCTAAAGATGATTATCAAATTAAAGTTATGGGTGATAAAGCTACGGTAATTATTAGCTATGATAAAGCCTGGAAATATCCTGAAGGAAAATACAACAAAGTTATAGGAAATGTTGATGGTGTTTCTGGAGCAACACAAAGTTGGACAGAGGGAAAAGGTAATCTAATTAATTTTAATCATTTAGAACCAACAAGACAAGCTCTTGAAGATTTTAAATCCTCGATTATTAATAATACTGTTCCATTATCCAATTTAAAAAGTGGTGCTGCTGTATCCTTTGCAGTAGATATGGGAATACGTGCTATGGATTTGAAAAAAGTTGTTTCATGGAATCCAAAATACAATCTATAAACATTAACAATCAATTCAATTCTTAGTGCAATCAAAATAGACAAATTATTTGCACTATCTTTAAATTAGAATCATCAAATCTTAAGCATGAAAAATTTATTTTTAATCCTAATTACTTCGTTTTTTTTAGTAAACTGTAACAATCCTAATCCCATGATAAAACAATGGTCAGACAAAAACTCTGAATTTGGAGGCGTTCCTGCCTTTAACAAAATGTCTCCCAAACTAGTCAAAGAAGCAATGCTAAAAGGAATGGAATTAAGCCTTAATGATATTGATAAAATTGCAAATAATTTAGATGCCCCAACATTTGAAAACACTATCGAAGAAATGGAAAGATCTGGAAAACTTTTGAGTGATGTATACACCTATTATGGAATATTATCTAGTAATATGTCTAGTCCTGAATTTAGAAAAATTCAAAGTGAGTTAGCGCCAAAACTTTCTGAATACTCCACATTAATCAATCAAAATGAAAAATTATTTAACAGAGTCAGCGCTATTTATAACGACTCTAAAACAAATCCTTTAGACAATGATCAACAAAGAGTTCTAGATTTAACTTACAAAGGTTTTGCGATGAATGGAGCTGCTTTAGATAATGATAAAAAACAACGATATGCAGAAATTAATCTAGAACTTTCTAAGCTTTATAACGATTTTTCCAACAACGTATTACACGATGAAGAAAATTATGTTACCTATTTAGATGAATCTCAATTAGATGGGTTATCAGACGGATTTATAAAATCTGCAAAAAAAATTGCACAAGACAAAGGTTTTGAAGACAAATTTGCAATTACAAACACAAGATCATCAATGGATCCTTTTTTAACATATTCTACTAATAGATCAATTAGAGAAATCGTTTGGAAAAACTACTATTCAAGAGGTGATAATGGAGATGAGTTTGATAATAATCAAATAATAGCCGAAATATTAAGATTAAGAAAAGAACGAGTTGGTTTGTTAGGACATGAAAATTATGCTCAATGGAGATTACAAGACAGGATGGCTAAAAAACCTGAAAATGCAATGGCATTAATGGAAGCAGTGTGGCCTGCTGCTATTGCTAGAGTTGATGAAGAAGTTTCTGACATGCAAAAAGTTGCAGACAAGCTAACGAATACCAAAATCACAATAGAACCTTGGGATTACAGATTCTATGCTGAAAAAGTAAGAAAAGTTAAATATGATTTAAATTCTGACGAAGTCAAACAATATTTACAACTAGATAAATTAACTGATGCTATGTTTTATGTGGCAGGAGAATTATTTGATTATAAGTTTATTGCTTTAAAAGAAGGTAAAATTCCTGTATTTCATGAAGATGTAAATGTTTGGGAAGTTGTAAATAAATCCTCAGGTAAGCATATTGGATTGTGGTACTTAGATCCTTATGCTAGACAAGGAAAAAGGTCTGGAGCATGGGCTACAACCTATAGAAGTCATACTACCATGGATGGAAAAACAAATGTTTTGGCCTCAAATAATTCAAATTTTGTTAAGCCAGCTCCAGGTGAAGCATTATTAGTCTCATGGGACGACGCTACAACTTTCTTTCACGAGTTTGGACATGCATTACACTTTTTTGCTTCTAATGTCAAATACCCAACTTTAAACAGTGGAGTTAGAGATTATACTGAATTTCAATCGCAGCTTCTTGAAAGATGGTTGTCTACAGACAGAGTAATAAATCAGTTTTTAGTTCATAATCAGACTGGCAAACCAATGCCCAAAGAACTAATTGCTAAAATAAAAAAAGCATCTACATTTAATCAAGGATTTGAAACAACTGAATATTTAGCCTCTGCTATAATGGACATGAAATTTCATTTAGCGGACCCAACAAATATAGATGTAGATAAATTTGAAAGAGAAACGTTAGCAGACCTTGATATGCCATCTGAATTACCAATGAGACACAGAACACCACACTTTGGACATGTCTTTTCAGGTGAAGGTTACGCAACTGCCTATTACGGATACATGTGGGCAGATGTACTAACTGCTGATGCCTCGGAAGCATTTACTGAGGCTCCAGGTGGATTTTATGATAAAGATGTTGCTAAAAAATTAGTAGATTATTTATTTTCTCCAAGAAATTCAATTGATCCAGAGGAAGCTTACCGTTTATTTAGAGGAAGAGATGCTAAAATTGAAGCTTTAATGAGAGATCGTGGATTTCCGATAAAATCTGAATAGTAATTATTTGAGTTTTCTAATCTTTATTTGATACATAATCCCAAAAGCAGCTAATAAGAGTCCAATAAACTCTCTAGTACCCTCTAAATATGGTTTATCATAGACCATTTCTCCAAAAATCTCCTCCTTATTTTCTGTATTTAAATAATCAATGAATAATGAGAAATGAAATGCAGAGTAAGTCATTAAAGCTATAATTGATAAAATCAAAATAGACTTGGGAATAGCCTTAAAGGTGTTGTACAAACATAAAAGAGATACAATAAGATATATAGAAAACCACAACTCACCATCAAGATCATTTAATTGTAATAACGCAAAAATTGCAAACAGAAGAAATAAAATTAAATTTTTAATTTTTTGTTGTTTACTTAACACCTCAAAATGTTTCATTTTTTCATTTTTTCTGGATCTCCAGTTGAGAGCATATAGGCAATTAAATCTGTAAGCTCTTGTTCATTAAGTCTGTTAATTAAACCTGAGGGCATTGGAGAAATTTTTGATAATTCAATATTCTTTAATTTATCTTTTCTAATATTAACTATGACATCAGAAGAAAAAGGACTTATACTTACTTCAATATTTTTTTCATCTTCATTTATAGCTATTCCAGTAACAACAGAACCGTCATTCAAATAATAGTTTGAAAACTGATACCTGTCCCCTATTGTTCCCGATGGATTGATAATTGCTTCACCAATAGCATCAACCGAAAACCTTGAGCCTATTTGAGTTAATTCAGGTCCTGAGACCCCTCCTTCTCCATTCATGCTGTGGCATGAAATACACAATGTGGCTTTATACATATTTTTACCACTATCAAATCTGGCATTTTTATAATTTTTTTCATAGGCAGACATCAATAGTTCAACTGTCCAATCAGTACCAGGACCTTGTGGCTGTATTACATCATTCATATCATCTGAACTACGGATAGCAGCAATTTCAGTTAATTCTAAAAGGTATTCTCTATCTTCTTCAAGAACATTTTCCAATGCTGTTTTTTGAATAGCCTTTATGAATTTTAAATACATTTTACCACCAGCTTTTTGAAGCGCACTACCAAACCACTGAAAATAACGCTCCCTAGCTGCAGTTGACCAACCTTTTTGTAGGTAACTTAGACTATGGGCATAACTTATATTACGTTGATTTGGCATGTTTGCCAACATATTTTCTACGTCTTTTCCGTATTGTTCACTTCTTTCAGTAATATCACTAGACAAGTAGATTTCTTTCATACCCTCCAAAGAGGTATTTGTTTCCATTTCTAGCAATGTTAAATCAATAATTTCTTCTACCTGTAAATAACTTAAAGTCTTGCATAATTCTATGTTCACTGTTTCAGAACTTGCTAAATAAGCTGGTAAGAATAAATCTTTGATCTTTTCTTTTATTTCTATTGGTAAACCATTATCCAATCTTATCATCAATAAATCGATTGCTCTAATAAAATTCAATTTATTAGAATCCTTAAGGTTTTCCCAATTAATATTTGTTAAAATATGAAGTGCTTTATTTCTTGTATTATCATCTCCATGACGTGCAATTGCTAACGCTAACTCTAAGGTTGTTTCAAAAGAATTATTATTTTTAATTTCATCCTTCCAGTATTTAAAATCTAAATGTTCTAAGGCAACTCTTGCTGAAAATCGAATAGCACGATCTTCATGATCTAAATGCTTTAAGATAAAGGAAATCTTGACTGGGTCAGGTGAAATATGCAATTGCTCAAGTTCATGTCTTAATTCTCGATCTTTTTTTCCAATTGATCGTTCTTTTAATTCTAGTACTTCAGACGGTAATTCACCTTTATAAGTTACTCTATACAACCCCGAATCAAGACGTCTACCACCTGTTAAGAAATATAATGCTCCGTCATCACCAACTAAGCCATTTGTTAATGGCAATGGTACACCAGAAATGAATTCAGTAACCTCAGCTTCAAAAGAACTTCCTTTTGGATTTAATTTAGCGTGATACATTGTTCCGTAACTCCAATCAAACAAATACAATCCATTTTGATAGTATGCTGGAAATTTTAATCCAGTTCCATCCAATAAACCAGTTGGAGACCCTTGTCCTAAATTTACTATTCCCGATAAATTATCAGGGTAATAATCTCGAAATTTACCGGTTCCAGTTCTCCATCCAAAGTCTGCTCCACTAGTTATATGATTTAATCGAATCGGTCGATACCAAGGCATTCCTAGGTCATATTCCATATCAGAATCAAAACCAAACAACTCGTTATCTCGATTAAAAGCTATATCAAATGTATTTCTAGTCCCAACAGCAATCAATGTCCAATCTATTCCTTCAAAATCTGTTTGAGCTACCCAACCGCCAGGTGCTTTTCTTGAATTTGCATGTCCGCTAGGATCCTTAATTATGGGTAACAAATTATCTTCATCCCAAACTTCAGGAACACGACCGTGTACATCACTAGGAATATCAGTATGGTTACCAAAAACCATATATATTGATTTTTTATCAGGTGCCAATTCGATGCTGTGTGGTCCATGTTCACCATTACCATTTACAGTTTTTAATGTTTTGACAGTGTCAAGCTCACCATCATTATTGGAATCTATTACCTTATACAAACCACTTTTGATTTTTTCATCATAAGAGTTTACTAAGGCAAATAATTCGTTATTGTGATATAGTAAACCTTGAGCTAAACCAACATTGAGGTTTAATTCTTTCACATGAAGACTGTCCCTTCCAGTGGATTTCTTAATTGTAGCTTTATAAATACTTCCATATTGATCAGATGCGTAAAAATTCCCTTTATCATCCTTAGCAAAACTGACCCAAGAACCTTGCTCGTGATCTGTTGGTTCATAAAGCTTAGAAATAGTGAACCCTTTAGGAAGAGTGATGTCATTTACAGTAACTTTTTCAACAATAGGTGATTCATTGTTTAATTCAAGATTGCAAGACGATAAAATAGCTATTAACAGTAATAAATATTTCATTTTAATATTTAATAAATCAACTAAAGGCTTTTCTAATTTCATCATTAATTCTAGAGGGTTTATTTGTTTTGGCATTAATCAAACACCATATGGTTTTAGAAGTTACTAACAATTGGTTAGTTCCCTTATTAAATATTTCGACTATTCTGCTCGACTTAACTCCTTTAGTTTCTTCAATATAAGTTTTTATTATAATTTTTTCATTCAATAAGGCTGAATGCAAATATTTAATATGATGCTCTAATAAAACCCAGTAATAATTTTCTTTTATTTCATCGGAAACCAGAACATTCCAATGATTTTTTGCAATTTCTTGTATCCAGTTAACATAAACCACATTATTAACATGATTTAAATCATCTAAATCATTTTTTGAAACAGTAATTTCTTGTTCTAAAATTTTCATTTAGCGTTAATAATTTATTTTTTTACAAAAACCATACAGTGTTGCCACGGAAGATTCTCTATGTTTTTTCTAAGTTTAAAGCCAGCTGCTTCCATTTCTTTAACAGCTTGTTTTTGACTCATTTTATGTATTCTTTTTATTGGAACTAATGGATCTTCCGCTCTATATTCGATCAAAAACAACTCTCCATTTGATTTTAATGCATTTTTCATTGAAAAAATCATTTCTAATGGAAAACTAAATTCGTGATATACGTCAACCATTAAAATTTTATCAACTGAATTTTTAGGAAGTTGAACACTTTTTTCAGTTCCAAGAATTGTTTCAACATTACTGATTTCACTAAAAGTTTTTTTGTTTTCAATAGCCATCAACATTTCAGTTTGAATATCTACAGCATACACTAAACCATTTGGAGCTAAAGAGGCCATTCTAAATGCATGATAACCAGAACCTGCTCCAATATCAGCGATAACATC
>ENA-OWPI01001746-OWPI01001746.1-marine-metagenome-genome-assembly--contig:-NODE-1746-length-22882-cov-8.528217_pt1 | contig 22882 bp, 17 predicted proteins | sample MGYA00238138_ERZ651775 | MGnify/ENA primary metagenome ERZ651775 (study PRJEB26906, sample SAMN06265043) | marine metagenome | isolation source: Helgoland LTER site | place: Germany:Helgoland, sampling...
TGGGGCTATAGCTCAGCTGGGAGAGCACCTGCTTTGCAAGCAGGGGGTCCGCGGTTCGATCCCGCGTAGCTCCACCAATCTATTTTTTGGTATACGATTATTGCTCATAAGCCTATAAGGTAAGCTATATTTAGCGGTTCCAATTCTTCCATTCATTGTTTTCAAGCTATCCTCAAAGATAAAGTCATATATCATCCTTTTCTTGTTTAAATTGGCATTCTGCCATGCAATATGAGGCTGCCTAAGGATTTCTAGACCTTGGAGCTTATATAACCTTAAATCTTCCTCAGGGATTTCGTACTCCCTAAGAGCAGCTATTTGATCATCAATTTTATTAATTTCTTTTTCTAGCACACTAATAACGCTTGGATTTGAAATGCTTATAACTTTTTCTAACTGCCTTTTTCTTAATGATGTTAATTTATTTATCTTGATATCATTATGGTGTTTTATTCCCTTTATGTGAGTACTATTTTTGTTAAATGTATCTTCCATAATTTTTTCGGCAAGAATTAGCACTTCTTTTTTAATGGCTGCTTCTTTTAAAAGATTTGTAAAATCACTATGAATTACATCTCTTGACATGCTCTTTGGAGATGCATCGCATGTTTTTGTGTTATCACATCTATAGTAGGGGTACTTCTTGGTTCTGCCTTTTGAATAATTAAATCTGAGGACTTGAGAGCAAGACCCACACTCCAGATTACCTTTCAACGGAAAATCATTTTGGTTAATGACTGAGTATGCTCTTTTAGGTTTGTTATTTATTCTAGACTGAACCACTTGAAACAAATGCATATCAATGAAAGCTTTATTCGGGGAATCAACTTCTTGTATATCCCAGCGGTTATATTCCATAACACCTGTATACAGTTTATTGGTTAACATTTTCTTCATAAAAGAGTTGCCAAGTTGGTACGGATTATTTGTTTTTAGGTTTTTTAATAAACGCGCCTCTTTAGATTTTTTAACTGCCGCATAACTTGAATATTTACCATTTCCAAAGTCTTCATATATTTTTTTAATGAGAGGGGAGTTGATATTGTCTGGGATTAGAATTTTATCTTCAAATAGCATCCCCACAGGGGGCCTAAATACCCAGTATCCAGCTCTAACTCTTTCTCTCATCATTGAATTGACTCTTATATTACTTGAAAGCCTTTCAAATTCAGCTAATCCTATTTTTATCTGCTCTAAAAAAATATTTGCGGGATCTTTGTTAGTAAAATCATGATTTGGAGAACTTAAGATGCCTCCTTTAGCAGCTAAATCATCCTTAAAATACTGATAGTTTTTGGCGCTTCTTGAATACCTGTTAATGTCATATGCAATAACATAAATCTCCCTAGTTCTTGAATCTAAAAAATTATATAGCTCTTCAATTCCAGGCCTTTCTGAGGATTTTCCTGAATAGCCTGGGTCAACAATAGTTTTAATAACATTGATATTATTTTCCACTGCATATCTGAGACATGCGCTATATTGGCCCTCTAATCCATTGCCATCATTTGCCTGCTTATTGGTTGATACTCTTGTGTAAATCACCCCTTCTTTATTTATAGTATTCATCAAACAGCCTCTCACTTAGTTGTATTAGTTCATTAATTATTAAAAGTTTATCAGAGCTAGATAGCTCCAGATTTTCTAGATATTTTAAATAGGCTTCCACGGCAATACATCTCCTTTAGAAGCAGATTGATGTATATCAAATTGAAGCTTAATGCGTCTGCATTAACTGCGGTTATTTAACTTAATGTTACTGAATTTTTTAGCACTTTGCTATCATTTTTTGATATGGTAAGTTAAATAGTGGCTATAAAAAAAACATTTTTAACTGTCTTAGTAGCAATGCTAATATCAGGATGTGGCGGTGGTGGTGGTGGCGGCGGCGATTCAACACCAACAACTCCAGCTCCTGTTGTTAGTCTTTCAGCAAGCCCCATATCAGTTCTTTTAACTGAAACCTCTACCCTTACTTGGTCTTCTTCTAACGCTACTTCTTGTTCTGCTTCTGGCTCTTGGTCTGGCACTAAAACTACCTCAGGAACTGAAGCAGTAACAATTTCAACAGCAGGCAATAACACCTTTACACTGGCTTGCACTGGAATTGGCGGGAATGGCTCTAGATCTGTTACGGTTGAAGGCTATAGAAATACAGATGGGGTGGTGGTTGATGGCTATATCTCTGGCGCTGAAGTATGTATAGATAAAAATGATAATTGGACTTGTGATACAAGTGAATCTTCCACCATCTCAGATAATGATGGAAAATTTACAATTAAGTATGCCAACGGTAACTTAGTTTCTATTGGTGGCACGGATTTAGACTCCCAAACCCTGTTAGATAATCTTTTAATTACTCACAAACTAACTGGATACTCAGACTTTAAAGCCATCACCCCTGTGACGTCTCTTGCAGCTTTTATGACCGATGCAGCCAACATCAATGCAGCTCTTGGAATAGATTCAACCATTGATATTTATACCTTTGACCCGGTGGCTAACAAAGGCGATGGCGGCATTTATGATTACCTCTATGAGAAGGGTAATCAGTTAACAGTGCTTGCTTTTGCCATGCAAAATATCACCAACAATCTAAATACAACATCAGACACCACCCAGGATTATTTTAAAGCCATCACCGAAGAAATAGAAAAAGAATACACAGAAACCTCCTCCAAAGTAGACATTGAAACTGAAGCTTTTGTAACCAAAGCGCTTGATAATGTTATCGCCGCTAAAAGTGCTTCTTTGAGTGATACGGCTAAAACCAATGTCACCAAAGCCCTTGCAAATGTTTTATCTATTATTGAGGTTAAAGCCTCTGATAAAACAACAACAGCAGTTATAAGATTTGCCCTTACAACCTTGCAAACTGACATTCAAGCCATCGCCAATGACACAGCATCGGCTGAAACAATTAGTGCTTACATTGAATTCGCCGATATCTTGATAGCCACCGATCAAAACATAGACGTGGATGATTTGAGGGAAACCAATGTGCCAACAAATTCATCCCCAATCATCACCTCTGCGGCCACATTCACAGCAGCAGAAAATCAATTGGTGGCAGCCACGATCACAGCCACGGATGTGGATGGAGATGCCTTAACTTTTACGCTATCTGGCACTGACGCAGCTTTGCTGAGCATAGATTCAGATGGCAATCTAACATTTGATGCTGCGCCTGATTTTGAAACCAAAGCTTCTTATGAGCTCACGGTGACTGTCTCCGATGGCAGTGGGTCGGTCAGTCAAGCAATCACCATCAGTATCACCGACGTGAATGAGGTGCCACAAATCAATGCCTTGGCTTCTGCTCTTTCTGCAGATGAGAATCAAACCCAGGTTGTTACGGTCTCTGCAACAGATCCTGATGCATCCACGACTTTAAGTTTTTCAATCTCTGGAGATGACAGTGCCTTGTTTGCAATCTCTGCATCAGGCGTGCTGACGTTCAAAGCAGCTCCTGATTATGAGGCCCCAGGAGATGCAGACGGTGATAATATTTATGCAATCAATATTGTTGTGAGCGACGGCGCTTTATCTGTCACCCAAGCCATTACCATTGCCGTGGTGAATCTCCCAGATCTTGTATCAGGTGTTGCTGTGGATGGCTATGTAGCTGGCGCAACCGTATTTCAAGACTTAAACAACGACGGCGATCTTGATGTTGGGGAGCCTTCAGCTGCCACCAATGCCATGGGCAGTTTCACCCTCACGCTTACCGCTGTTGCCGTTGATACTCCTGTGAGAATTATCAATGGCTACGATTTAGCATCCAACGAAATTCACCCCAGCATTTTAGACATTAGTGCCACCGAAGGCGGCAGCTACATCATCACGCCAATCTCAACCTTGGTGGGCCGATTAAAAGTTCAAGATACCTCACTGACCAGCACTATTTCTCAGTCCATGATTGCTGGTGCTCTGGGTATTTCCATGGCAGATTCACCCAATGATTCCATTTTAGGTTTTGACCCCATTGCTTATTTTAATGGCGCTGATGCAACCTTGGCTGCTGAGGCCAGACCGGTGTTCGCGGCCAGCCAATTGCTGATGAGCTTAGGTGGAGGAAACTACAGCGTTCATCAATACGTTGTGGATCAAGTCTTGTCTGCGCTGTCATCCACCTTGACCTCGGCTGCAGGCACCACCATTACCCTGAGCTCAGCCGATGATACTACTGCCTTAAAGCAAGATGCATACGATGCTATTTTCAACGGCTATGTTGATACAACCTTGGCTCTGAATCCTCCCATCAACAACATTCAATTTAAAAATAACAAAGCAGTCATGACTGACTATTTGAATGGTTCTTCGGCCAATGCCGTTAATTATTCTTTGTATGGAATTCATGATGGGGCCTCCACCTTGGTGGCTGACTTGGTCGGAGCAAAGCTGGATTATGATAATTTGAAAAAGATTCTGGACAATGATGCCACCGGCACCCCCATGGACCTTGCATTTGAACTCTCAAACATACCGCCAGCAGGTACTGGCTCTACCTCAGTGACGCTGAAACTTTTTTATGGCGATGACACCACTCAAGATTCTGATGAAGATTATTTAGAGGTTGTGTTAACTGCTAATTGGGAGTCTGATGGCACCAATTTTACCATTGAGCTTCCTGCTAGCAGTTCTTTGACCGCTAAATTTTATGGTAGGGGTGGTACCGAACTCACCAAGGTCGCCTCAAACGCATCTAAGGATATCTTGACTGTCACCAAGGATGGGCCCGACAGACCAGCCAATTTAACAATTAGGCTCTCTGAGTTATTCAATGTATTTCCAGATGAAGTCACTCAGCTGTCTTCTTTTTTAGATGGCAATTCTGAGTTCACCTACCAAGTCACGCTGGGCAGTTTTATGCTCTATGATCATTTGGGCAACTCTTTTAACTCCATTCAGGGAACTTTTGATGTTGATGCCAATCCTGGCGTTGTTGTATTTGCTGATGATATATACATCCACGAAAATACTGCCTCCAAAGACATCACTTTTTATTTATCCCAAGCAGCTGCCGCAGACGTGACGGTGACTTATACCCTGTCAGAGGCAAGCACTGCTTCAAGTGCTGATTACACCCTCAGCTCAGGAACCATTAGCATTCCCGCAGGCTCTATTTCAGCTACTCTTAATATTCCCATTACCAATGACACACTAGTAGAGCCTGAAGAGGAGCTGCAACTATCATTATCTAATGCTCAAAATGCAGCGCTTGGTAGAACCAGTGTCAGCGCATTTATTATTGATGGAGAGGAGATATTAGCTAACACCACTCAAAAAGCTATTCTTGCTGACAATACCTTCAAAGACTCTAAAGCATCCATTAATGCTTACATAAAAAATAAACTTGATACCTCAACTGTAACTATTTCAGGAATCAGTTATACCTTCAGCCAAGTGCTTGTTAATAATAGTATTACTAGCGATGTTTACTCATATCTAGATTCTATTATTGATGATTACGAGGTTATGAGTGAGACTCTCAATAGCACTCTCATGACTAAGGTAGATGCTTATATTGATGCACAACTCTCAAGCTTTGCTACCTATACTGCTTTTGCAACAGCTCTAACCCAACTTAATTCAGGTATTAAAGGTCTTAATATGAGCCAAATCGTTGGTGCCAATATTAATACTGATGGCAGTTTCCCGGCAGGGCAAAATGCTACAACCCTGCAAATTGCTTTGGACGGCAAAGTAGATACTTTAGTGGCTCTAGCTGCTGATACAGTGGCTGATATCTTGGGTACCGATACCAATACCAATTTCCCTAATGCCAATGTCGTTATGGGAACCGATGGTGACGAAACGATTACAGGAACTTCAGGCTCTGATTTAATAGCCAGCTTCGGCGGCACTGATACGGTTAATGCTTTAGCTGGCAACGATAAAATTCTAGGCGGTGCAGGGGTAGATACCCTAAACGGTGGAGATGATAACGATCATCTTTATGGTTATGCAGGAGCTGATACCCTAAACGGTAATGCTGGTGATGATCTTATTTATGGTGGTAAAGATGATGACACCATTGATGGTGATGCCGGTGACGATTCTCTTTATGGTGAAGCTGGTGATGACACCATAACTTCAGGCGCTGGTAACGATACCCTTGATGGTGGTTTAGATAACGACTCAATTACTATTAACGGAGCAGGAAACAAAACAGTGGATGGCGGTCCTGGAACAGATTCATTAACTATTAATTACGGCTCTATTTCATCTTTAAATGACTTTGCTATTGATCGTTCTGGAGACTATACCTCTTTCACTGATGGCGATGGCAATCAAATTCTATTCAAAAATATAGAAACAATAGTAATCGGTGGCAAGAGTTATGTCGGTGTTTATGATGGTGTTGCAACCACCGGTGATGCGACACTAAATACTTCTGGTAATTATTATGATCCTGGTCCTGGGTCTTGGGCTTGGGTTCCAGGAGGAACACTGTCGCAGAATAACTTCGGTAATAATATTATTTCAAGTACCTATTATGATAATACTAATAAAGAAGTTTACATGTATCCATATGATGATAATCAGGGATCTCATCTATCAGTCAGGGCTTTAAATCAAGTTGGATATGATGATTCAAGCGCATTGTCTATCTTTGGTACAGAATATAATGATTTAATTGCAGGTCATGAGTTCAGTAATTCTGCAGCTCTAACTATTAATTCATATGCTGGATTGGATGTTATAAATATATCTAATCATACGGGTGCTGACACAGTAGATGCTGGATCAGGAAATGATATTGTTCATGTGAATAATAGTTACGCATCAGATACCTCTATTGATGGTGGTGATGGTACAGACTGGTTAATTATCTTAGCTGGAAGTAGTGCTGTTAATTACACAATTAATTCATCTACTACTACCAACTTTGAAAATGTTAGAACCAGTTATGGTGATGACACTATTACTGGTGATGATAGTGCTAACCGTTTAGTTGGCTGGGGTGGAGCAGATACCATATCAGGTGGCAATGGAAATGATGAGCTGTATGGTTATGTAGATCAAAATCCGCAAGGTGTATCTGATGGTATTGATAATCTTTATGGTGGCGCCGGAGATGACAGTCTTTATGGTGGTGCCGGAGATGACTTGCTTGATGGTGGAACAGGTAAAGATACATTAACAGGCGATGGTGGAGCAGAGTCGTATGATCGTGGCGGAGCAAGAGGAGCTGATACTTTTGTTATTAGAGCAGGTGATGGTGGCGCTTCCATTGATCTGGCTGATGTTATTACTGATTTTGAAGATGGAGAAGATTTAATTGGTATGAGTGGACTAGAATACAGTCAACTAACAATAGAACAAGGCACAGGTGATTATGCTAATCATGTAGTAGTTAAGAAAACTGATACAGGTGAGTTCTTGGTAATTATTCAAAACACATCATTAAGCTCTATTAGCAATGCAGACTTCTCAGCTATTTAAAATCAAACCCAGGATTATCTCTCTTAAAGTCAGCTATTTGATCTAACATCTCCATTGTTCTTCTAAATCCCTCATTGTCATCCTCATCACTCTCAGCTATTGCTGGAAGGTTTCTAGAACAAGCAATAATAGTCTGAGTGAGGTTATATAAGCTTCTAGGGTTAATAGATGTATCGTTGTGTAAGCATTCCATGGCTTTATCTAGGATTAGAGAGAGGCCGCTTGTAGCTTTATTCTGAATAAACTGGATATCATTCACAATATCATGCTTTTTAGCCTTCTTTATCTCTTCACTAAGTTCAGCCCTAAAAGCTATACGTTGATCTTTCCATGACTCTTTAGACGAACGCCTATAGATAGTTGATGGTGATAGTTCAAACTCTTTAATAAGGTTATCCAAGGACTTAAAGCTTCTTCTGCCATCCTTGTGAACACTGCCATAGATGTATTCATGCTTTAGGTCTTCAATGGTCTGGCTATTCTTCAGTGACATAATATAATCTCCTGAAGAAGGGCACTAACTGGTTCCAGTTTTGAACCAGTAGCTCCACCACTCATCACACCATGTGAATTTATTAAAGATAAGTTTGCTATAGTGTTGCTATGAAAAAACCCATAGATAAAGAAACTCCATCAATAGAAAAGGCTTTCAAAAATTTAGATTTTTTAACCAGCAAGGATGCGCGTCCTCTAAGAATTTTATCTGAATACCTTTACCCTAAATTGCAACTTGAAGAACAAAAAGTTAAAGACACCATAGTAATTTTTGGATCAGCAAGAGCGCCATCTCCAGAAGATCTGGGTGGAGAAGAAAGGCTCAGTAAAAATACTAAATTAGCTGAGTACTACGATGCTACAAGAGAGCTCTCAAGAAAATTAACAGAATGGTCTATGAGTCTAGAAGATGAGGTACAAAAATATGTTGTTTGCTCTGGTGGAGGCCCAGGCATTATGATTGCAGCCAACAGAGGAGCAAGTGATGCCGGAGGCAAAAGCATGGCCCTTAGGATATCTCTGCCTTTTGAAAATATTCCCAATCCATATGTGACACCAGAGTTAGACTTTGAATTTCATTACTTTTTTACAAGAAAATTTTGGTTCACCTATCAAGCAAAAGCTCTGGTAATAATGCCCGGAGGTTTTGGGACCATGGACGAATTTTTTGAAATCCTTACGCTTATTCAAACTGAAAAAATTACAAAAAATTTACCTATAGTTCTATTTGGAAAAGAGTTTTGGAGCAAGCTAATTAATTTTGAAAGCTTGGTTGAATTTGGAACAATAGATAGAAAAGACCTAGACTTGTTTTTTGTTACCAGTAGTGTTGATGAAGCTTTTGATCATATTGCATCAAGACTTCATCCCGAATAACCTAGCTAAAAAAGAGCTAACCGATAATTTTTACAGGAGAATAGTTTGATGGAATACACAGAATACTATGAATTATTTAAGCAATATCCTGAGTCTGAGGTAGAGCATGACACCCACAAAGAAGGTTTTAATGGAAAGCGAAACATTGATCTAGAACAGGCCATTACTGAATTAGTGGGAAAAGATAACACCTTATTTTTTTACAAAGAAAGACCTTTTCACTTCTCAATGCTGCTTTTAAATAAACAATATGCTGATTTAGATTTCTGGGTTTGTACCACTCATGCTTTGCATGATGTCAGTGAACACAAGCAAGGCTTGTTAGAGGATGGTGACTACCGCCTATATTTTGATGGTGCGGAGGGACCGATAGAAGAGGGAGAGGAGCAGGGCTATCTATGTGATCTTCCCCTTAATGTTAGAAACGGCCACTTTGATATTGATGAGTTTGAGCAAATACTCGATGAGATTATGACTTTTGAAGGGGCTTTAGAAGAGACCTACTTTATTGAAGAGCTCATTGATCATGGAAGGACTTACACAGAAGATGGGGAAACGTTTAAAGTGTTAGATTGCTCTCATAACAATTAGAGCTTAGGAATACCTTTTTTGAACAAACAATAGTTACAAGTAAAAGCTATGACAATTACCAGAAATATTTTGATTACATTTGCTGTTTATGTCTTCTCATATTGGTTATGGAGAGCCCTGATACTTTCTCCAATAACTGCCATTGATGATCTAGGCAGTCTAATATTTCTTCCTCACGGAATAAGGCTTTTATCCGTTATTCTGTTTGGATGGGTTGGTGTTATTGGTTCTTTGCTGGGCGCATTATTTTCTCCATACATCGTTCTCATGAATGCTGAACCACTTTCAATCTATGATTTTGGTGAAACATGTGCCGGTGCTTTGGCACCTATCTTGAGCATCTTCATTCTGCGATGGGTAGGCTTATGGAATCATGCCTTCAATTCAAAGCAAATATTTAAAGCATTGAGTCTGAAATTATTGATGTTGGTTATTTTTCTATCAAGTTTTCTTAATGCTTTTTCAAGCAATCTCATTACAGCTGCTAATGCTGAAGTTGAGTTTCGATCTCCAGTAGCCATAGTCAATTTTCTTATTGGAGATATAGTTGGTGCACTAATAGTTATTATGCTGGCAATCATGGTAAGTACCGGCTTCAATCGCTATAAAAAAGTCCTGAGCTCAAGCAATAAAACATAACTTATAGTTATAAGTAAATAATATATATTTACCTATTACCAGTGTTTTTTTTGGTATATTAGCGCCATGAATATTGGCGTTCCATCTGAGATTAAAAACCATGAATACAGGGTTGGTCTGACTCCTGAATCTGTTAAAGCCTTAAAAGCTGCAAATCATAATATTTTTATTCAACGAGATGCTGGTGCAGCCATCGGATTTTTAGATGCTGATTACATAGAATCTGGAGCTCAAATATTAGATAGTGCAAAAGATGTCTTTGCTGCCTCGGAATTAATTATTAAAGTCAAAGAGCCTATGCCATCTGAGCTTAGCTACCTTAACTCTTCGCATACCTTATTCACATACCTACATTTAGCAGGTGATCCAAAGCAAGCACATGCATTACTGCAAACAGGTGTGACCGGTATTGCATATGAAACAGTGACCAGTGAATCAGGAGCATTGCCGCTGCTCTCTCCAATGAGTGCTATTGCAGGCCAGTTAAGCATTGTGGTGGGTTCATACCATTTACTGAAGCCAAACAAGGGCCGTGGCACATTGCTAGGAGCTTTTGGTGATCTAGCTCCTAGAGTTGTAACCGTTATTGGGGCGGGTGTTGCAGGTACTGCAGCTATTCAAAAAGCAATTGAAAATAATGCGCATGTAAAAATTATTGATTTATCCCAGAGTCGATTAGATGAATTACAAGAAATTTATGGCTTAAAGAACATTGAATATATTCTTTCCTCCAACGAATCTATTGCTGACGCCTTGCCTGTATCTGATTTGGTCATTGGATCAGTTTACGTGGTGGGGAAGCAAGCGCCAAAAGTTGTGAGTGCTGAAATGTTAAAACATATGACGCCAGGAACAGTCATGGTGGATATCTCCATTGATCAGGGTGGATGCTTTGAAACCAGCCAACCTACTAATCATGACAAACCAACTTTTATCAAGGATGGCATAGTGCACTATTGCGTGACAAATATGCCGGGAGCCGTGCCCTTAACTGCTACTTCGGCTTTGAATAAGGTGACCCTTCCATTTATTCTCGATCTTGCTAACAAAGGCGTTGAAACAGCGCTAAATGACGATGAGCATCTCCGCAATGGTTTGAATATTCAGGACGGAGAAGTGAAGCATTCAGCTGTAAAAGAAGCCTTGCTAGCTGATCACTTCAAGCTCTAGTACTGTCTTCCTTGCATCAGAAATGGCCCCATGTATGTAACCTATCGAGGTGCAATCCCCGATAGAGCTGGTGGGAATGCCTTGAGCTTTTATTTCATTTGATAGCGATAAATTTGGGTTTGCGCCCATGGCAATAATGACCTGATCCGCCTTGTCTAAATGTTCTTTTTCAGCATGCTCATAGCGCACTCCATCCCTTGTTATTTCTTTGATAGTTACTTGAGTTAATAATTCTGCCCCGTGCTCTTTAAGTAGATGAACCACCCTTGATCTCCTTACGATGCTTAGGTTTGGACCTAAGGAAGACGATGGCTCGAGCACTTTTACAGTCCTGCCTCGCTCGATTAAAAATTCTGCAAGCTCCAAGCCAACCAAATCTCCACCAATAATAATAATATTTTTCGACAGAGGCATCCAAATTTTACTTAGCAATGTGAGAACCGGAATATGTCTTAGCAGCTGACTAGCCACCCCAATCTTTAAAACTAATTGTTGAAATAGCGAGAGTTTTTTAATTGCCACCGAATCGGATCCAAACAATAAACCTCTTAGCTGCTCACCATCAAAAACGTGCTTCAATTCTTTGCCAGGTATTTCCGGCGCATCCCTTTTTGCTCCAACCGCTACTATCACATAATCAGGTTTATGATTGGCAATCATTTGGCTGGTTGCCATGGTGGATGTTTTTATTGGAACTTTTAAGTCTTTTAATGCATTGCCTAGAAAAGTAATCAACTGGCCATTGGGTCCATAAGCTAGTGCAGCAACCCTTAAAGTGCCCCCAATGTCTTTATCTTTCTCCCAAATCTCAACTTCATGCCCCTTTACAGCAAGCAATCTGGCTGCCTCCATACCACCAGGTCCTGCTCCAATAACTAGAATTTTTTTTCGATTACCATCACTGCATATAATATTTTCATTTAAATGTTCATTCCCTAGCTGAGAATTAACCGCGCACATCATGGGCTGGTTAATAAAGATTTGACTGACGCATACATAGCAATAAATACAAGGCCTGATTAAATCTTCTTGGCCAGCCACTACCTTATTGGGTAGGGTTGGATCTGCCAACACCTTTCTTCCCATGGCCATAAAATCAAAATCATGATTTTTCAAGCCTCGCTCAGCAATATTTAATTCAATCCTACCCACTGCAATAATAGGAATGGAGACAGCTTGTTTGGCCATTTTTGCAAATTGTAAAAAACCTCCTGGTTCATGCACCAAGGGAGCTTCTGTAAATGCTATGCCTTTGCTTGTATTTCCGTATGCACTGATATCCAATGCATCAGCTCCCGCCTGCTCTGCAAGCTTGGCGGTAATAATAAAATCTTCTGGCACTATCCCACCATCAATTCTGTATTCATTGGCATCTAATCTCACAAGAACAGGAAAATCATTAGAGAGCTCTTTTTTGATTGCAGTAATAATTTCTATTAGGAGGCGGGCTCTATTTTCAACGCTGCCACCGTATTGATCTGTTCTTACATTAACAGCCGGAGATAAAAAACTAGAAATAAGGTATCCATGCCCTGCATGAATTTCCACAGCATCAAAATTAGATTTTTTAGCCCTGACAGCGGCCTTAACAAAGTGCTGAATCTCATCTTGAATTTCAGTTATAGTTAATTCATGGTATCTCGGACCTTTTCCATCCGGCCCTCCAGCTTTTATAAAATTCATAATTTCATCTTGGGTGAGCAATCCAAACATATCACTGCGCTCTGATTTAGGAATCGATGGAACTGGTATGGGGCGTCCAGCAATAGTATCTTCTTGGGCTATTTTTCCACTGTGATTAAGTTGAGCTGCAACCTTGGCACCATGCTTATGAATCCTGGCTGTTAAGGATTGAAGATTTGGAATAAATTTATCTTGTGAATATCCCAGCATAAATGGCATGGAGGCTCCGGCGGGCCAACTTACAGCAGACGTTTCTAGGATAATTAATCCAAGACCACCGCGAGATCTTTCTTCGTAATAAGCTTCAAGTTGTTCAGTTGTTTTGCCGTCTTTGCCAGCAAAATTAGATCCCATGGCAGCCATCACCATTCTATTTTTTAATTTCAAATTTCCAATAGATCCTGGAGATGAAAGCAATGGACGTTTTGTAGTATTTTTCATTAATTAATTATCTTAAATAAAAATTATAATTTATATTAATTTATAAATTCTTTTAACCAGGGTAAGTATGGGCGATGTAGATAGTAAAATTCAAGAGATCATCGACAAGGAGGCTATTAGAGAATTAGTTCACATCTATTGCAGGGCGGCAGATCGTCATGATCATGTATTGATGAGAAAACTTTATCATGAAGATGCATATGATGATCATGGGTCTTTTTTTAAAGGGAAGGCAATGGAGTTCATTGATATGCTTCCTGAGATACAAAAATCTATGGGGATACTTCATCACAACGTTACAACTCATAACATCAAGATGGCAGGCAATAAGGCAGAGGGTGAAACCTATATCATTGCTTTTCATCAGGTTCTTTCGGACTCAGGCGCTTACGATGTATTGATTGGTGGCAGATATTTTGATGAGTATGAAAAAAGAGATGGTATTTGGAAATTTTCTAGCAGGGCTGTTGATGCAGATTGGGCGTATGTTAAAGATCCTTCTCAAGTCAATTTAGCTCACCCTATGATTGAAGGCGCAAATCTTGGTAGACCTGACAATACAGACCCATCTTATAAATACTTAAAATCCTTTCGGAGAGAGGAGCGATAATTAAATTAACTGAGTTAGCTCTCTGAAATGTTTCCGGCAAAAAACTTTGTAAGTATCATTACCACCAATTTTTATCTGATCTCCGTCTGTAACAACTTTACCATTTTCATCCAATCGCACCACCATGATCGCCTTTCTGCCGCAATCACATACAGTTTTTAGCTCTATTAAGTTGTCTGCTAGAGCTAAAAGCTCAGCACTACCTGCAAATAACTGCCCCTGAAAATCAGTCCTTATTCCGTAGCACATTGCTGGAATATTAAGCTCATCGCTAATTTTACAAATCTGTTGTATTTGCTCTTTGGTTAAAAACTGAGCCTCATCAATCAAGATGCAGTGAACGGGCTTCTTGATCTTTTCTAGAGACACAAAATTATAAAAATTAAAATCAGTCGATACTGAATGAGCAATAGCTGTCAGCCCAATGCGAGAGTGAATCTCATTATTGCTGCTTGCTGCATCTACTTCTGGGAGGAACAACAAAGTTTCCATCCCTCTTTCTTGGTAGTTATAGTTTGACTGAAGCAGGGCAGTTGATTTCCCTGCATTCATGGTTGAGTAAAAAAAGTGAACTTTTGCCAATGATCTTTATGTGTGAGGTTCAGAATAAAATTGACGTACCCATTTTCTGAACTTATTAATTGGACCGTCGCCATCACACAGTATGGGGTCAGATACATAGCTTTTATGATCCCAGATAGGCATGTCATCTAGGACGCCATTGGCAATACCATCAATGATTGCCATACCTAACTCATCTTCGATATTTTTTGAGACCCTCATTGACCAGCGAAGAATTGAATTTTTATTATCAACGGGGCATGAGGCATTGATCATGATAAATTCCCCACCATCAGGCGGCAGATTGATCATCTTTAGACCAACCGTTCCAAGCCCCCAAGACTCCCTGGTAAAAGTTGTAGAAAACATTCCTTGATCTGGAACCTTATGCTCCTCTGAGACGCTGTCATTATTTGGATTCATCAAGGTTTCTGCAATTGTTTTTCTGTATATTCCATCCTGAATCGACTCTGTTTCAGGCAAGCTTGGGGACCCATGGACTTTGGGGAAGTGAGCCTGATCCACATCGTTTTCTGCAATTTCCTGCAATACGGTATTAATGTTGTACTCGTAATAATGAATTTTCCCCCATTTCTCATCATCACCATTGAACCCCTCAATCTCAGGAACTTCCCAAGTAGGCTCTTCTTTTAGGAGGTGATGCCACGCCCAAATAAAGCCATTGATCTCAACACAGGGATAGTTAAAAATCTTGGTATCTTTTGCTTTGGGAGGAAAGTTTTTTGCATAGGGAATCTCGGCACAGGTTCCATCTGTATTCCAGCGCCATGCATGAAATGGACACTCAATAGTTTCACCATGAACGCAACCACCTTCTCCTAAGTGCGCTCCAAGATGAGGGCAGAAAGCATCTAAAACTGTAGCAACACCGGTCTCTGTTCTGAAAGCAACCACATCTTGCTCACAAAATTTTAGCGACTTCACCTCACCAATTTTTAGCTCATGACTTCTGGTCACGCAGAACCAGCCATTAGGCATTGGAAATGGAAATTCTTGTTTTGGCATAATGTTCTCCCGAGATTAATTCAGCTTTATTAAGTAAATATTATTTCAAGTTAGTAATGATTTCATTATTAATAACTGGAATCAACATATTTGTTCATAAAAAAGAGTATAAAAAATACGAAATATACTATTGTTAATTATATTTTATAAATTGTATGATTAAGGACAATTTATAGGGGAACAATTATGTCAGAACTTCGATACGTCAAAACTCAAGAGCAACTAATAGAGGCTGCTGAAAATAATTTAGAATTTTTTGATGCAAAAATGCATGCAATCAAAGCTTGGTATAAAACGGAACCAGGTCTAATCGAGAAATTAATACCTGCCCCTTTATCTGTTCATGCAGACCCAATGGTTCGTATTGTAATCTCCAGAGTCTTTGTTGATTTGATGGGTGGTATGGAATTCGGTGCTGCGACATTCGGAGTTAATTGCATGTATCAAGGCAAAGAAGGCATCTATGAAATCACCATGCCTATGGAGGGTGAAGGTGTTGTTGTTGGCGGCAGGGAAACTTACGGAGAGCCTAAGAAAATTGCAGACGTCACCGCTTCAAAGGATGGCGATGATTGTTTGGCTACAGTTACCCGACATGGAATCACGTATCTTGAACTAAAGGGTAAAACCACTGAATCACTGGAAACTTCTGATTTTACAGATGATGTATATTGCTTCAAAGTTTTTCCATCTTGCGAGCAAAACAAGCCTGTAGATCAGAACCCGCTGCTAGTTAGAATTAATATGCATAGAACTCAAACAGTCCACACTAAGCTCGATGGTGAAATTATTTTGAGAGAGTCTCCAATGGATCCCGTGATTGATCTTCCTGTGAAGGAGATGGTTTCTCTAGTTTGGGAAGAGGGCGGCTCATCATCTAATGCTTCCGTTGTGGAAGAGGTTGATGCCATGTCTTATGTGCCATTCATGCATTCTCGCTACGACTCTGTATAACTCTTAAAGGGACTAACGCATGGAAAATTTTACAGGTAAATTAGCTGTTGTTACTGGTGCAGCTTCTGGTGTGGGCCTTGCCATTAGCACAGCTTTAGCAAAAGAAGGTGCAAAAGTTATTCTCACTGACATTGAGGCTAGCAGCCTTGAGGCTGCGGCCAAAGCATTAACAGATGAATCACTTGATGTATATTTCAAAGTTGCAGATGTATCAAGCCCTGATTCCATGATGGAATTAGCTGACTGGTGCGCATCTGAGCACGGTCCCGTTCACCTCTTATTTAATAATGCTGGTGTAGCTCCTGCAGAGCTTCTGCCTATCTGGGAAACCAAGCCCAATGATTGGCAGTGGGCATATAGTGTTAATGTGATGGGCGTATTGCATGGCATCCAGGCTTTTGTTCCAGGCATGCTTGCTCACGGACAAGCAAGCAGAGTGATCAATACCTGCTCAGGAAATGGAGCTTTTATTAACCTGCCTTCTACACCTATATACACTTCATCAAAAGCTTCTGTTTCTAGCATTACTGAAGTCTTAAAACTCCAGCTTGAGCAGGCTGAGTCAAGTGTTGAGGTTTCAATTCTATTTCCAGGACCTCATACAGTAAGGACCAAGTTATTTTCAGCCGAGAGAAATAGGCCAGAAGAGCTAGCGCGAGATCCAAACGCACCAGTGCATCCAATTTCATCTGTAGAAGATATGCTAGAAATGATGAGCTCCATGGGCATTGAGATGGAAACCACTGAGCCTGAAGAGGTTGCTTCATTTTGCTTGGGCGAGATTAAGAAAGGGAATTACTGGATCAACCCTGAGAATGAAAAGAGCGAGCAAGCTTTCAAAGATAGAGTTGACTCTATTTTAAGTAGAAGTGATTTACCGAATCCCAACATTTTTTAATTAACACACATACCATGGCAGATCACTCTAGCATCAGCGTCGATCATTTCTTTGATCCTTCATCCAAAGATTTTATTCATAACCCTGTTCCCACTTTAGAAAAACTTAGTGCAGAATTTCCAATTGCAAGATTTGAATCATGGCAATCATGGCTTGTAACAGGACATCAAAATATTATTTCTTGCTTGCTAGATACTCGGCTCTCTACAGACTTTAATTTATGGGAGTATGCTCCCGCTAAAAAAGCACCTGAAGATATGGATGCCTTTGAAAGATTGATGAACAATAATCTATTCTTTCTAGATAGAAAAAATCATCTACGTTTAAGAAAATTAGCATTGCCTGCTTTTTCTCCCCGCATCATGGAGCAGATGAAAGACAGGTTTAAAGTTTTAGTCAAAGAGAGATTTGATGAGATTGGTGCCCCTAAATCCTTTAATTTTGCGGCTGAGATTGCTGAAATTGTTCCCACTCAAGCTATAGCTAGCCTTGTAGGAATCCCCAGAGAAAAATTTCCTATCTTTGATTCACTTGCATATGGAGTAGTGCGGGGAATTAATCCCATGTTATCCCCAGAAGAAAGACAGGAAGCCATTAAAGGTGTACCGGAAGGATTAGATCTTTTGAATGAGCTCATTGATGAAAGAAGAGCGAACCCTGGCGATGATTTTTTATCAACTTTGATTTTGGCAGAGGATGAGGGATCTAAGTTATCAAACCTAGAGATGTGCGCCCTTGTAGGAGCTGTCCTGGGAGCTGGCTCAGATACAGCTGTTGATTTGCACAGCTATCTAATTAAAAATTTACTTCAGCATCCCGCGCAACATGAAGCATTAATGGCAGATAGCAATCTTGTTCAAGGTGCTATTTCAGAAACCCTGAGATACGAATCTTCAGGTAAAACAGGCTTGGCAAGGTATGCCGCAGAAGATATAGAGATACAAGGTCATCAAGTGAAGAAAGGGCAGATGGTTCAGTTAATAACAAGTACAGCTGGCATGGATCCACTTATTTACAATGACCCAGAAAAGTTTGATATTCAACGCGATCATGACAAGAGCATTTCTTTTGGGCAGGGCCCTCACTATTGCATTGGAGTGACTCTGGTTCGCTCGCAAACAGAGGTCATGCTTCAAGAACTTTTCAAACGCTTTCCACACCTAACTCTGGGCAATGAAATTGTTTATGACTATCAGCATCACAATGCTAGAAGGATGGATGTGATGATGGTTAATACTAATATTAATTAAGCTTTTTGCATTAGCGCTATGAGAGTTTTCGAAGAGCGAGGAATTACGCACCTCGACCTACATGGAATCAGACATCAAGAGGTTTCATCTGAAGTGTTAAATTTTACCTATCAATACCAAGATCTTCTTCCGCTGATTATCATTTGTGGAAATAGTAATAAAATGATTGAAGTTGCATCTTCATGCCTTGAAAGTGCGAAGATTCAATTTTCATCTCCTCGTTTTGGACTGCTCCGGATCGAGAAGATCAGTTAATCCTTTGCTTTGCAAGCTCAGCAAATATTAATATCATCTGAAAGGTGCAAAAGACTAACTTATTTGCAATAATTACGTGTCTTATCTAATTTTTTATAGGGGAATATAATGAGTAAATTTAAAATAGTTTTTTTAGCAATACCGCTAACCTTTCTTTTCAATCTAAATCTTAATGCGCAGTCTGCTGGCATGCTTGAAGAAGTAGTGGTCACAGCTCAAAAGAAAGAAGAAAATCTCCAGGATGCTCCAATTGCAATCACAGCAATCACAGAATCTACTATAGATGATCTAGACATAGCCAATGTTGTTGATCTTGCTGGAATGGCTCCAAATGTTCATATTATTAATACACCATCAAACAATACCGCTGCAACCATTGCAATGAGAGGTGGCACCACTATCAATCCTGCGATCACATGGGAACCGACTGTTGGAATGTATTTGGATGGGGTTTATCTTGGGAAAGGCCAGGGCGCCATTTTTGATGTCGTTGACCTAGAAAGAGTTGAAATCTTGCGTGGCCCTCAGGGTACTTTATATGGCAGAAACACTCTTGGGGGAGCAATCAACCTCATAAGCAAAAAACCATCAGGAGCTGGAAGTTCAGCCAAGGTAACCATTGGTAACTACGGCCTAACACAGAGTCAGTTCATCGCCGATTACGAAATTGGAGAAAATATTTTTACCAAAGTAGTGATCAATAACAAAAAAAGAGGAGGTTATGTTAATAATGCCGACTCACCTTACCAAGCGGCCCAAGGTGTCGTTCCCAATACCACATATCACACTGAGCTTGATACGATTGATTCCAAAGGTTTTAAATTCACATTAGCTTATGAGGGTGATAAAACTAGTGTCAACCTTTCTCTTGATAGAACAGATCAAGACAATATTCCTCCTTTTGCTCAACTAACCAATACCATTCCAGGTTGGAGTGATGCTTTCGGAGTAGGCGCTTCAGCATTAACTGGCGGCCTGAAGTTGTGGCCAATTGAAATGTTTACAAACTCTAGTAGGCAGGGTGTGGCCCACATCAACTCACCAACTTACGAGACTTCAGTGGTCGAGGGTACAAGCCTTACTATTGCTCGTGAGATGAGCCTTGGAACATTAAAGGCAATATGGTCAAAAAGGAAAACTGATTGGGACGATCGCCTTGATCTAGACGGCGGACCATTTCCAATAGCAGATACAGAAAGACATACAAATTATAGTGCTGAGACCCTTGAAGTTCAGCTATCAGGATCTACAGACAAGATGGAGTATGTCATTGGGTATTACGCACTTAAGGATGATGCTTTTACAGCTAACCCGCAATCTTTCTTTGGTGGCGGACAGGTATTCGCTCAAAATTACTCAGGCAGTGGAGACTCAACAGCATTTTTTGGTCAGGTTACTTTTGCAGTTGCGGAAAACTGGGATGTAACTCTTGGCGCACGCTCAACTGAAGAGGATAAAGTTGGATTTAAAGAGTATGTAGGTATTATTTCAGCTTCAGGTGAAGGAAGTTTTGATGATACTACTGGCACTTTTATTGTTTCTCATGATTACAGTGATAATACAAACCTATACTTTAAAGTTGCAGATGGCTTTAAAGCTGGTGGCTTTAACGCAGAGAGCTCAAACCCTTTTGATGCAGCCACACCTTATGCTCCTGAAACTATCTCATCTACCGAGTTCGGGCTAAAGGGAAAATATTTTGATAATCGAATGATGCTGAATATTGCTTATTTTGATAACGAGCACGAAGATATGCAGATATCTTATTTCACTGCTAATGCTGCAGCTGCATCAGAGGTGATCAATAACTCTGCTGATATTTCTGGTCTCGAGATTGAAACCACCACTCTTATCAACGACTCAACTAGACTCATGATTAACCTTGGTACTCTTGATTCTGCTTTCACAGGAGATAAGTCTGCTAGCGATGGCTACAAGCTTGAGCAAGTTCCTTACTCACCAAAAACCACTCTTTATGTCTCACTAGAAAAGGATTATGGTAACTATAGAATGCGCTTGGATCATAGTAGAATTGGAGAACACGCAACTTTTCCATACAGTTCTCAAGATCCTAGGGCCGATTTAACTACTTTGGCTTCTAGAGGAACCACTGACTTTAGATTGCTAACTGAGCCAATGGAAAACCTTCAGTTAAATTTCTGGATTAAAAACCTTACTGATGAAGGTCACAGAATGAGCTCAATTCCTTTTGGTCCTGGTTTTGGACAGCTAACCCTGTCTTACTTTAGCGCACCAAGAACCATTGGAATGGATTTGCATTATAAGTTCTAGTAATAGAATATAATTAAAGCCTTGGTATTTACTAAGGCTTTTTTTTGCCTAAGTTATAGAAAAAACGAGAAAAAATTATGGAGCAAAACTGGGAAGATATATTGCAGCTCGATGCTCAGCTGACTGAGGAGGAGCGGATGATTCGCGATAATGTGCGTGATTATGCTCAAAAAGCTCTGATGCCTCGAATATTAGAAGCGAATAGGCATGAAATCTTTGATCCTAAGATATATAAAGAGATGGGTGACCTAGGTATTTTAGGAGCAACTATTAAGGGCTATGGTTGTGCTGGCGTAGGGTATGTATCTTACGGTTTAATTACCAGAGAGATAGAAAGGGTTGATTCCAGTTACCGCTCAGCATTCAGCGTGCAATCTTCTTTGGCGATGTATGCAATTTATAAATTTGGCTCAGAAGCTCAAAAAGAGGAACTATTACCCCAGATGGCTGCGGGAAATCTTATTGGTTGCTTTGGTCTAACCGAGCCAGATGCCGGGTCTGATCCAAGCAGTATGCTATCGAAGGCTAAGAGGGTCGATGGCGGCTATAAACTCAGCGGCTCCAAAACATGGATTACCAATGCCCCCGTAGCAGATGTATTTGTGATCTGGGCAAAAGATGAGCAGGGTGTTCTAAGAGGTTTTGTTGCTAAAAAAGATTTTGCTGGCTTAGAAACTAAAGTACTAGAAGGAAAATTTGCACTAAGAGCCTCAATTACAGGCCAAATTTTTATGTCAGATGTGTTCATACCCGATGAATATGTGTTGCCTTTAGCTCAAAGTTTTCGAGGCCCATTTTCTTGTCTCAACATAGCTCGATATGGTATTGCATGGGGTTCACTGGGTGCTGCGGAGTTTTGCTGGCATGCTGCGAGGCAGTACACCATGGATAGAATGCAATTTGGCTCTCCTTTGGCGGCCAAGCAACTAGTTCAAAAGAAACTGGCAGACATGCAAACAGAAATCACTTTAGGGCTGCAAGCTGCTTTGCGTGTTGGCCGCTTGATTGATGAGAAGAAAATGATCCCAGAAATGATTTCCCTGATCAAACGTAATAACTGTGGCAAAGCTCTTGATGTAGCTAGAATGGCACGTGATATGCATGGTGGAAATGGTGTGATCGACGAGTACCATGTAGTGCGCCATTCCATGAATTTAGAGGCAGTTAATACTTATGAAGGCACTCATGATATCCATGCCTTGATCCTGGGCAATCTTCAGACTAACCTTCCTGCTTTTGAATAACCATGAGCGCTATGACTAAAGAAAAATATACAATCAAACAGGCGATTACGGCAAAAAGGATTATTAAGTATTTTGCAAAATTTCAAGCAAGAGTATTTCTTCTTAGCAATGGCAAACTGTGGAACAAATGGCCTGGAGGCTTTCCAATAATGGTGGTTAGAACAAAAGGAGCTAAAACTCAGAAAATTAGAAACATACCTTTGATCTATGTTCACCATGATGGCCTGCCAATCCTTGTTGCCTCACTTGGAGGCATGCCAAAAAATCCTAGCTGGTATTACAATGTTAAGGCCTATCCAGAATTGAAGATTTCAACAATTCATGAATCAGGGAACTTTCTTGCTGAAGAGGTGTCTAAAGAAAAAAAAGACGAGCTTTGGCCAGTGATTTGTTCAATCTATCCTGACTATGAGACCTATCAAAATAATACAGCTAGAGAAATCCCTGT